>JACLAA010005430.1_pt1 | contig 88113 bp, 62 predicted proteins | sample 8027891 | NCBI WGS metagenome assembly JACLAA01 (sample SAMN15724900, study PRJNA655200) | protist metagenome | isolation source: fluorescence activated cell sorting (FACS) single amplified genomes of... | place: Spain: Blaines Bay Microbial Observatory, Mediterranean Sea | collected 2016-01-19 | reverse complement strand
GACGGGGATACCAGAGGTGGCGCAGCGCTGTCGGTGAGAGAAGTCAGTGGGAAACCTATTAAGTTTACCGGAGTTGGTGAGAAAATGGACGCGTTAGACCCGTTCTACCCGGAAAGAATGACGAGCAGAATCTTAGGTATGGGCGACGTGGTATCGTTCGTAGAAAAAGCGCAAGAAGCGGTGAAACAAGCGGACGCGGAACAAATGAAGGAGAAAATTATGAAAGCGACGTTTGATTTCGATGACTTTTTGAAGAACATGGACATGATGGGTGACATGGGATCGATGTCGCAACTCATGAAGATGATTCCAGGCGCGAATAAGTTATCGGATAAAGACATGCAAGAGGCGGAGAAGTCATTTAAAATCGCGAAATCGTTGATCATGTCCATGACGCCGGAAGAGAGAAAGTATCCGGACATGTTAGTCGCCTCGAGTACGGCGGAAAGTAGAAGAAACAGAATCGTGAAAGGGGCGGGAAAAACGGAAGAAGATTTGGCCGAGTTGATTGTTATGTTTGGCGGCATGCGAGTGAAGATGCAGCAAATGTCTGCGGCCATGGGTTCAGAAGCCGCCAAGTTGGGTTTGCAACCGCAATTGAGTTCGGACGAGATGACGAAATTAGCGAGCGAGAAGGTCAGAAAACGCATCAAGCCCGGACACGTGAGAAGGAACAAAGCTAAGAAAGTTCCAAAGAGTCTCGTGGAAAGAGAGAAAATGCTCGCAGACGTTTTGAATGATGGTGAATAAATAAATTAAAGCCTCTACAATCATGGAGTATATAATGAACGCTTTCAACGTATGCTTTGACGTGAACTGTCCTGGAGTGTATCGCGTAAGATGCGTTAGCTTTATTTTAAGAAAGTTAGTACTTCTGGATGAATTGAAGTCCGGTGCGGACTACCGCACGTTCAAGCAAGTTCTGGGGAATAGAATTAAAGAAGAACTCGAGTTGTGGGATAAACGTGCGAATGTGGATGATGCCGATGTTCTCAACTGTAACAACGCATTCACTTTTGCGGTGAACGAGAATTTTATGCTCAGCAACGAAGACGATGTTATCGAATTAGTCAACGCCGCGCGAATGTTTGTCTCCTCCTCGCTCAAGGCGAAAACGCTAAAAAACCATCGCAGAGTAGAAGCGATGGCTAAAATCGTTGCAGCCCTCACGCCAAATAATGCAAAGAAAATGAAGAAAAGGGATAAACTGCGTGAAGTATTTGAGGAGTTTGCAATGTCAAGCTTCGATTGCGTGTGCGAGAATGAAAAATTTGAGCACGCCCTTTTGTCGCGAAGAGAGTTGGAAGAATACGAAAATACGAATGAGTTTTTGGATTCCCTTCCGCAAAATCCGTCTTCGATGCACTTTGTTCGGGAACGCGTGGACGAGCTTTCGGAGAAAGTCTCTGCTTCTGTGTCGTCCTTCTCACCGCCGCAAAATCAAAAGCAATTTGCAGAATTGAAGCTGCGGTTTGCAAAAGTTCTGCACGCGTCTCTCGAACTAAAACATCGCCTACACAAGGATACGCAGCAATCGCAGCCAGATATATGGGCGACAGAGAAATCAGTTCATGTTTTACCTCTTTTGCTTAAAGGATATAACGCGTCGTCATCTGCTTTCGATTCTTGCATCAAGCGAACTATGGTAACGCTCGATTCACTTTCTGGACAAGACGTTCTTAAAAAGTGCGGCTTTGTGTTTGGAAGCGCGGCTGAAAAGTTTTTCGAAGGCAGTACTTGGAGTAGGCTAGTATTTAACGATGATGATGATAACAACGACGACGTCAGCGATACAAAAGCGTCATTGAAAGAACGCGTCGGTAATGCAATCGGTACGTCGCTTTTGGATTGCAGACGAAGTGCGATGACGGCGACTGCTTTTCCTCAAAGACGAAAGCTTTTCTTCTGGGAAGATAGTGATACGGAAGATGTGCTGCTTACCAATGGGAACGAAATTATCAACCGATTGGCGTACGATCCGTCCTGGATACTTCCAATGACACTGCGAAACCTGGAAACAGAATCGCTTTCGCCGAGAGAGTGTGTGCGTTCGGGCATTCTCTCGGTTGTAATATCAGCACTTTCCTCCACCGATACTAATTTTCGTCGTCTCGCGAGAGCGATATTATCAATCATGGATGAAATTGTGACTCGTATAGTCACCGGGAAAACCGAAGACGGAGAAGATATCGATTTAACCGATGTGATGTTGGCGCGAGCGTCGTTTCGCGAACGAACGCAAGTCCTTTCCATTTTGCGATGGATTCGAAACTCAAACGATATGTGGAACAACGGCATCTTCACGCGAGATGATGAAGAAAAAATGATCATGCAAAGGAAGTGTCAACACGCAGAAGATGTCGTCTGGCCAACAACGGCGACGTCGTTCGCGGCCGAAGCCATGTGGCTCGCCTGTCGACCGGAATCTGAATTCTTCGTCGTCGCCAACAAGCAAGTCTTAAAACGCATGTCCATAGATCTCGATCGTTTGCCTATGTTTCTCCCGCTGGTAAACGCCGGAGATGCCGATGCGAAAACCAAGCGAACCTGGGCACTTCGTCAACTCAATTCTTCCTTCCACTCTTTGGGCGATAAAGAAAACTTATCCTCGCGGGTGTTTCGGAAACAGTTTGTGCTTGAAATTTTGAGCTCACAAACGTGCTCGCACGCGCTCGCGGACAGCAACGTGCGGTCAAGAACCATGCGATTGATCAAGAATGTGTGCGAAAATGTAAGCGATTCTTTCTCGCTCGAACTTGTCGAACATGTGAGCTTTGTTGCATTCTTGACGAGACGTATTGAAGAAAGCGTATACCCGCGAGCTTCGGTTTCCTCGGCGCAGGATGTATCCGTCGAGCATCGAAGTCATGTGGCCGTGCTCTCTGCAATGATTTTAAAAGGTTTAGCAGAAGCACCCGACGCGTTCGTGTTTGCTGGACGAGATTTCGTGGACGCAGTGCGACGCGTGAGAAGTGCAATTTTATCTCGATTGGAATCCATCGACACGCGCGGCGAATCAAACTCGAGAGATGGCAGTTATTCCACATCGGATTATCTCGTCGCGAAGAAATGTTTCAAACCATATCTCGAACTCCACGCCACCGTCTCAAGGTGCTTGGAAAAACGGCCCAAGTTGAACAGCCAACTCGCCACGGTATCTGAGCTGTGCCGCCTGATCGTCGTCGCAGATAACAACAACGATGACGTCGAGGACTCTTCTTCGCTGGCCATCAAGACCGCGCTTGCAGAAATCCTCGAAATCTCGAGCTTTGATTTTTCTTGCTTACTGGTGGAAGAAGAAGACGAGACAAAAATGACGACGACGACTGCAGCGGTCGAACCCGCGGCGATATCGATTGCAGCTTCCATCTCTCACCTAACCGGGTGGTTAAACGGACACTTCTCTGCGAAGAACGAACCGAAAGTGGCCTCGCGGTTTCTATGCCGGACGCTGCTAAACGCTCCGGATGTTTTGCAAGACGCTCTCTTCACTTCATCGGACGTGCGAACGTTTGCGAAAACCATCGCAAGCGATTACGACCGCCGTAGAAGGAGAGAAGTAAATGCGGCTTTGGCGTTGCTCTTAGATTTCTTGCTAGATGAAAACGCTCCCGAAGCGAAGAATATTAAAAATACAATCGAAGATTTGATGCTTTCCAATACTCAAAACGAAGGTAACGAGGTTCTTATAGAGGCAAAGTTACGAGAAGTCTTCTTCTTTTCCTCCTCCCTCTCTTCTTCCGTCTTTGTAAAGAAGCGGGAGAAGATAGAGGCTGGGAAGGAGACGCCAACGCCGTCCGCGTCGACGCCGAAGCCAAAAACGAGAAAGAGGAAGCAAACGCCTGGAAGTGGGGCGAAAAACAGACGCGCTGAAAAACGCGCGGCGAAGAATAAGAATAGTGAATAGTAGTTTAATAAAGTTAGTTAAAATCACTCGTAAGGATTGATTGTCAAAACATTTTTATGTATCTATCTGCTAAAAATCAATGATGGTATCATAGTTATATTTATATAGTTGTTGTTGATGTTGTGGTGGTGATGGCGTTGTGGTAGTATGTATGATGCAAAGCGGCTTTTAATTTTTCGTTGTGTTGTCGTTGTTTTCCTCTCTCTCTCTCTAACTCTTTATACTTCGACAACCTTGGCGACAATTTGGTCCGCAATGGCTTGGCCTTGGGATTCAACTTGTGCCTTGGAGCTCTCTCTTTCCGCATCAATCGTACTCATCGCGTCCGCAATTTGACGGTCGACGTCAGCCTTCGCTCTCGCAGCTTCAGCGGCAATCTTCGCGTCCATCTCCGTCTTCAATGCGGCAACATCTCTACCGACTGCGGCTCTCGCATCGCCGATGATTTGGTCCTTCTCCGCAATCAATTTGTCAACCTCTTCGGTGTTACCGCCGACGGCGGCTAATTGGGATCGGATCAATTCATCTCTGTCGTCCAACGCTTTACCAACCGGGCCAAACATGGTCTTGTCCAAGATGAACATCAAAGTCAAAAACTCCGCCGCGATGATCGGCAAAGTCAAGTTGAAGTCAAACAATTTACCCGCTTCGGCGTGCGCCGGCATGGTCATGACCAAGTTGGTCAAGACAACCGGCGCGACAACCTTCGCGGATTCAAACTTTTGCTTGAGAGAAGCTTGCGCCTGTAATAGTAGTAGTAGTAGTAATAATAATAAGTCTCCGGTCAGCGTTTGAAGTAAATAATATTTAAAGGTTTGAGAGAGGAAAATAATCCTATCCTCTCCGCCCCTCCAAGAAAAGAGGAAAAAAAAACAAATTCTTCGTTCAAAGCACAGGGGAGTCCGATCCGAGGGAGATTATTTTATGCGGGGTACGAGGGAAGCGATATCCACCACGGAACGGGTCACGCGCATGCGACCACGCGAACGCGCGCATCCGTGCACATTCTCGCGCACGAATACTTCCTTCGCGCGAATCCAGATTCGTTTTGTCCAAGCGACGTAAACGACGACCGACAAAAGTCGCCGCCGATGATGAATGAAACACACGGCTCTGCATTTTATCTCTCCCCCTCTCCCACATCCCGGATGACACACAACCACAATAATCAATCAAAAATATAAAAAAGAACTACACGCGGAAATCTCTAACGTACCGGCGAGGCGACTCTCTTCGTTTGCGTTTTTCTGCTCACAGACGCGACGGAGACGCATCTGTTCGTGATTTGGGCGATCGCGGACATGTTTTATGTGTGTGGTGTAGATAAAAATGTGTTTGGGTGCGGAATATGACGCTTGTTGGTCGGATGTGTCGCGCTAAAAGTAATTCACAAGGCTTTCTCTCCTCCTCAAAAGAGGGTGAAAATCTCTCTTTAAAAAAGTGAAATCTCTCCCTCATCTGCTCAAAATCAGGGTTTAACCAATTAAAAAAAATTAAAAGCAAAATTAAGAAAAATACACGAGAGACCCACACAAAAAAAGAACGAGAGGTTGATAGTATATAATATAAGAGTAAAAAAAGACTTCTCATCGAACACACACGTACATCGACGGAAAGACGACGACGACGACGATGACAACAAGAACAAGAACAACAAGAACAACAAGAACAATCCATCCCGGTGGTTTTTCCTTTTGATTCGTGTCGTCTCTCGACTGGTACGTCGGTTCCAGCGGCACAGTTGCCGCCCGAAAAGCGAACGGGTTTGAGAATTTTTTTCTTGGTACAAAACTTTTACCTTTACGAGTGGCAGCAAAAATCTTGTTGTCATCGGTTTGCGTCGGGTTGACGATATTCTCGTTCCCACCTAACGAGCCAAGCGCTACATCCTGTTCAATCAGAATCAAGCGAAGAAAACGCGTCAGCGTGACATTCTTCTCGTCCGTCTGTCTCTCTCTTTCTGTTACGCGTAATGGGGAAAGGAAAGAGAAAAAAATGCAAAACAACACTTACACGCGGCCGCTGTAAAACAAAAGTTCGAGGAAACGAGAGACAAAAAATAAGCGGCACTTTTGCGCACGCACCGAACCCTTCCGTATTACGCGACATTGCGACATTTATCTCGCGACTTCGAATTCGTTAAAATGAGTGTGAATGTGCGCGTGTTCTTTTTGTTTTTCGCTTCGTTGATGACGCATTCAACATTCTCGCGCGCGGAAGAAACAACTCCTTCTGTTTTTCCGACAAGGTTTTTCTTTGAAGTGGAAGGAAAAGAAGCGAAGAAGGTAAAGCCATCGGAGGAGGATTTCGGAGCGATTCTAATCAGCGAAATCATGTACAATCCGATCAAAACTAAGTCGTCGGAGTCTTCTTCGCCAGAGGTGACGACGGATGATACCGAAAAAAAAGCCAGCGGCGAGTGGGTTGAGTTTCTGAATCCAAGCGGAACGGACGAGGTTGACGTGAGCGGGTGGTTCTTCTCGGACGAAAAGAATCTGGCGAAGTCCTCTATGTTCCAGTTTCCTTCGAACACGACGATAAAACCGAAAGAGAGAATCGTAGTTGCGAAGAATGTGACCAAGTTTGAAATCGCTTACGGCGAAAATGAAGGCGCGAGCAACGTCGTCAAAGACGCCGCGTTACCGTTCAGACTCAACAACAAAGGCGAAAAGTTACTCTTGTTGAACGCAAAAAAAGAGATAGTGCACGAAGTCGAATACAACGATAAAGCACCGTGGCCGATTGTATTTGCAGGATACTCCATCGAGTTGACATCGCAAAAGAGCGACGCGAACGACCCCTTCTCGTGGGTCTCTTCGTTGACGTTCGGAGGAACGCCCGGTCGCGAAAACTCCGTAGAGTTGGTCAACAAATTGGTAAACAATTGATCGATACTGATTTAACGTCGACGAGGTATAACATCAAATATATAAAACAAGCGGCTACATTGTTACTTGATAAACGCCCCGTCCGCGACGCCGTCTTGGCCAGTCACGAATCCGCTCGCGACGACCACATTCTTCCCTTGATACGTCGCCTTCCCTCCTTTAATCACGAGCGTTTGCTTCACTTGCTCCCATAACTTACTCTTGCACTCCTTCGGGTACGTTTCCGGCTTCTTATCCTCTTCGTTTTCAATGAACGCCTTCTCGCCAATCTTCGCTCCGTCTGGAACTTTAACCAACTTCACGTCCACGCTCTCGCCTTCGCCGCTCTCCGTCGCTAAAATCATCGCCTCGCTCGTCTCCCCGGCTAACTTGGCTACCTTCAAATTAATAATAGTCAGAACTAACTTCCCTTCCAAATCTTCTCTCTTCACGTATTTCCTCAATCCAGTCACGACTTGCTTCACGTCCTTCTCCTCGTCTTCGCCGATTAAGACTTTGCACAGATACAACTTCTCCGACCACGCGTCGTCCGCTTTCGCCTCTAACACTTTACCAACCGTCAAGTTCGCCTTCGCGAACGGGTCCGCTTCCTCTTGCGGCGGTTGAGACTGCTTCTTTACTTTTTCTTTCTTCTTCTTCGATTTTTGATCTCCCTCGTCGTTAGTATTCGAAGACGATGATGGTTGACTCGTGGACGCGCCTCCTTTTCCTCCTCCTTCTGAATTCTTCGGTTTAATCACCGGGTCGAGTAACTTCACGAGATACTCCGACGTCCTCTCGAAAGCCTCCGGCATCGGGTTGTTCTCCTCGAACGGGAACGTTTGCAAATATCCAGTTTTCTCGTCGCGCATTTTGTACACGTGTTTGGGTGGGTTGTACGTTTCCAACGGCCACGGGTCTGAAAAAAAGATGATGACGACGAGAAGTAATACTTGTACGTCAGCAACGAATTACGCGGTTTGTTTGCATTCAATCGACACAAACTTAAAACCAAATCATCATCGCGCGCGCGAGAGAGATGTTTGAATCGCACGCGAAAAATGGAAACAACGAACCTTCGGGATCGATCTTCACGTGTCCAACGGGAAGCTCGATCGTGCTCATATCGTGCAAGCCTGAGACTCCTCCTTCTTTAGTATCTTCGTGTCCTGGTCGGATGCCTCCGCAGCACGCGTTGAGCATAGTATTCTCGGTCCTTTGTTTGAGAGGAAAATGTCTTCTTCTTCTTCTTTTTGGGGTCTGTTGGTTAATTCTTTTCAAAAAACGCTCGCTCGTTATTTAAAAAAAAACGCTCGTTTATTTTCTTTTTATTAAATTAAAGATATTAATAATAATGTCTGCCTCTGCGCATGATCAACGAAAGACCTCGAAGGAGGATTTGAAGACGACGAAGACGAAGCCAAACTCGACGAAAACGAGGTCGTTTACTCACTGGGATAAATTTTGGCACGACGCGGTGAAAGAGAACGAGCAGAAAATGAGAGACGCGAACCGAGCGCATTTTAAGAAAACCGGAGATCAGAAATTCCAGGATTTTGACGAAGGTATCGACAGCGATCGAGCGTATATGGACGCGTGCCATAAATTAGACCGGGGAGTGCCAAGATATGCGGTGACTTTATCGTGTTCCGGGTGCGGGTGCGAGAAATCGAAAGATGCGATGATGCGATTGGAGTGCGCGCAGTGTTTGGAGATGTACAAAGAACGCAAAATGAAAGTTGTCGTTGACGCTTTTGAAAGAGCATTCTTTTGTTCGGAGAATTGCTACGTGGAACACTGGAAAGAACACAGAATGCGACACGGGCCGGCGTATTCGAGAGCGACGAAGGAAAACGGGGAAGTGCATCGATTCGAGGCGCACGACGAAGGGTGCGGAGCGTTGTGGGATCACGGCACGTTGAAGAGGAAGTATTTTCACGAATGCGAGCCGAATACGAAATGGGGCGCAGACGTGAACAATACGGAGGGAGGAGGACAAGAAGAAGAAAAAGAAGAAGAAGAAGAAGACAACGCCGTCGACAGCGATAAGGAAAACGAAGAAACTTTTTGATGATTGACTGATTTGACAAACGGGCGATGTGTGAATTTTGCGTATTAAAACCAAAATCTTTTAATCTACTTGAAAAAACCGCCTGAAAAAAATAAACGTCCGTTGCTCTATAAACTGTGCTAATGAACGCGAGGACAGACTTCCCTCAACCTAAAATTATATTGTGATTACTTTCATTGTTTTTCTTCTGTGTGTTCTCGTTTATCACCGTTTGCGATAAAACGATTCCTTCATCTCCGCGGAGTCGCTTTTACCAGTACGTGTACGAATTCAACCAGCCGTCCGGATTTTGTCTCATGATCGCCTTTCTCATCTCATCGTAGGTGAAGATGAACATAGACCACGGAACGGCCGGAAACCAGTGCAAGATGTGCAACGGTCGAGTACCAAAGACAGTGTTCAAGGCTGGAGTGTATACCAAAGTCGCCCCGAGGACGGTTTCAAACAACAAACCAAAGTTCATGAAATCGTTTTGTAAGCCTTGCTGGAAGAGAGAAAGCTTTCTCGTCTTGCAAATCAACAAATCGGCCCATTGGACGATGATGATGGAGATGAAGTACGCGCATTGCGCGTATTCCAAAGCAGAACTTTGGTAGTTCTTGTTCGGTAAGGGTTGTGGCTGGCCGTTCCAGAAATACATGGCACCCGCCGGAGCGATAGCCTCCTTATCCGCGAAACCACGATCGGCAAAGCCCCACGTGCTGTCAATCGCGCAAAGCGTATCAAACCGCGCCTTTTCCGCGTCAGTAAGTTTATCCGAAGGAATACTGGCGTAGTTCGAGCACGCTCTGTTGCAAGTGTATTCACCGTCACCTCTGAAACCAGCAGAGGTGAACTCGATGAACGGATCGACCTCACTGGTGACGGGAACTTGGCAACCGCCTTCGCAGTAACCTCTCTCCCAATCCTCACCTTCGCAACCGAAACCGCACTCTTTCGGACTCCCGTCGCCGTTGATGGTACACATGACGGAGTGCTTGAACCATTCCAAACCGTTGCCCATCAAGATGTTCGGCGCATAGCCGTAATCGTTGAGGACGATGATGTAGACGAAGAAGCCGGCTAAGGCTTGGATCATACCGATTTGCAAGTACGCGAACGAAATCAAACGGAAGTTGACCAAACGATCAGTTTGCGCATTTCTCGGCGGGCGGTCCATGATATCTGCCTCCTTGGTCTCGTAAGCGAGAGAGATGGCAGGGACCATATCCGTACCAAGATCGATACAGAGAATCAAAACCGTTGACAACGGCAACGGCAATTTCGCCGTGATGTAAATCAAAAACGGCGCAATTTCCGGAATGTTCGACGACAAAGTGTACGCGATGGACTTCTTCAAGTTATCAAAGATCAATCGCCCTTCTTCGACGCCGTTGACGATGGACGCAAAGTTATCGTCCATCAAAATCATATCAGCCGCTTCCTTGGAAACGTCTTTACCGGCGATACCCATGGCAACACCAATATCACCCTTCTTCAACGCCGGCGCATCATTCACACCATCACCAGTGACGGCAACGATTTCACCTCTGCGCTGACAGTTCTCAACGATCAACAACTTGTGCGCCGGAGACACTCTCGCCCAGACGATTTGTTTGTGATCGAGCGCTGCGTCCCACTTCTTTTGTTGTTCAACGGGGTCGGCGATTTCCGTCCACTCACGAATAGTATCGCCCTTAACGACGATGGCATCGCCACTGTCGATGTTCTCTTGCGAAATAATGTTGACTTGCTTCGCAATAGCCGCTGCGGTAATCGGGTGATCGCCGGTCACCATGTACACCTTCACGCGAGCGCGGTTGCACTTGATGACGGCTTCAGGGACGCCTTCTCTCGGAGGATCAATCAATGAGATTAAACCAACAAAAGTCAAATCGTTCATGGTAAAGTTCGGAGCCGGCTTGTTGGAAAACTTAAAATCGTCCTTCATTCCGGTCAACTCTTTGTAGGCAAATCCCAACACGCGTTCACCGCGGCCGCCCAAACCTTCGTACGCTTCCGTGTACGTCTTGTTGTACGACGCGTTGATTTCCTTCACTTCGCCCTTGGCAAAGTACGATTTGCACATGCCGAGCACTCTCTCCGGAGCACCCTTCAAGACGAGTAACGGCGGTCTGCCGGCACCTTGAGAGTGAATGGACAATTGCCACTTGTTCGTGGAGTTGAACTTGATTTCGAAAATCTTTGGGCACGCGGCTCTGGTTTCCAACGCATCATTCAACGGTTGCACGAGCTTCAACAAGCCTTGCTCGGAAGCGTCACCAGTTGCGGCTTGCTTCAAGATGTTGAAGTTCGGGTTGTTCATTTCCGCCTTCAAGTCCATGTACGAGCCGTCGTCGTTTTTAGTCAAAAACTCGGCGTTGTTACACAACGTCGCGACTTGCAACAATCGTTTGAAGCCCGGGGAGCTTGCGTCGTAGTACGGTTCATCCGCAGGAGTTTGCGACAAAACCGCCAAATCCGGAATGTTCTTCCCGGCTGGACACAAATACGTTTCGTTATCGACCCATACGTGCATAACAGTCATTCTGTTTTGCGTCAAAGTACCAGTCTTATCCGAGGCGATGATAGTGGTCGAACCCAAAGTTTCAACCGCTTCCAAGTTCTTCACCAAAACGTTCTTCGTGTGCATACGTTTCGCGGTCAACGCGAGAGACACGGTAACGGTCGCCAACAAACCTTCCGGCACGTTCGCAACGATGATACCAATCATAAACACAACATTTTGGATAATGTCCGTCCCGTTGGTTAAACCGATGATGAAAAACACGACGCCCAAGGTAATGGCGACGGCGGAAATCAACTGAATGAACTTGGAGATTTCAACGTTAATCGGCGACGCTTCGTTGGACGTTTCCGTGGCCAAACCAGCGATTTGACCCATGACCGTGCGGTCACCGGATCCAATAACGATGCCTCTCCCGGAACCGGAGTTGATAATCGTGGTATAAAAGCACAAGTTGCTCGCTTCCAACGGTTGCATGACCAAGTTACCTTGCGAGTCCTTGGCCAAATCCGTCGAGCGATCTTGTGGTTCGGATTCACCAGTCAAAGAAGAATTGTCCACCTTCAATTCGTTTGCCGACATGACGCGAATATCCGCCGGCACCTGGTCGCCGTCGAGCAAATCGACGACGTCTCCCGGAACCAACTCCCACGCATCAACGACGGTGTTCTTACCGTCGCGAATGCACTTGCACTTCTTTGGAATCATGTTCTTGAACCCTTCCATGATCTTCTCCGACTTGGCCTCTTGCAAGTACGAGAAAGTCGCCGTAATAGTTACGACGGCGTACAAGACGATGCCCAAAAACAAGTTGGTTTGATCCTTCTCCGTATCGATGCCATAGCCGATGAAACACAAGGTGCCACCGGCTAACAACAAAGCGGCGAAAAAGTTGGCGAACTGCAGCAAAAACTGAATGTACCACGGCGTCAACGCCGGCGGAGTCAATCGGTTCTCGCCATATTTACCGCGGTTGATTAAAACCTGTTCGCTCGATAAACCTTTCTCCAGGGTGCACCCAAAGTGCGAGTAGAGCTTTTCTGCCGGCCACGTGTGCTCGACAAAATCGATATCTTTACGCAAATTCGCTTTGCGCTCATCCTGTTGTTAAAGAGCGATGATGTTTTAGAGTCGCGTTTTGAGTGAGTTACGAGTTGGACGAGGACGAAAGAAAGAGAGAAAAAAGACCCGTCGAGGTCAATTTGGTTTTTTAATTGGAAAAAGTGCGGAACGACGGAACCAAACGTCGCCCCCGAAAAGTTCGAGACGGATAACAACCACCACCGCGATTGAAAAAAAAACGCGCGGAAATCGCACTCAAACGCCCACACGCGAACACATAAATCCTACCTCGGCTGAAGTATCTTTCTTCGAACGCGCCATCTTGCGTGACGTTTGTGATTTATACACGAAACTTAAAGCCTGGAGAGAAGAGAGAGAAGAAAAGCGGTTAGATTTTCGCGCGATTGGTTTAAAGGAATAAAAAAAAAGCGGAGAAAGCCGTCAAAGGACAAATTTGACAATGCGAAACGCGTCGCGCGCGAGGAAGATGCGAAATCACCTCGATCAATTCAAACGATCCGCAATGCGCCTCGAAAATGGAATTACTATTCAAACTTTAAAAAAAACGAGAAGAGGGATCTATCTATCGTTGTTCGTGCGTGTCTTTCCAAACGCGCACCTTCGAGAAATGAATGAGGATTTTTGCAAGCCCAAAAGTCACAAAAGTCTGCCCTTTTTTGCCTTGTGTTTGTGACTTATTCCATTCTTTGGTTTGCCTTGCCTCTCTTTTTTTATTAAACTTTTGCTGCTGACTACGCTATATATTAGTATCGCACAAATCCAATACAAATGAACTCTCTCTCTCTCTCTCTCTCTCTCTCTCTGTTTGTGCGTGTACTGCTACTCAGAAGATGATCTCAATTCTTCTCTTTACAAAAATTAAACGATATCGTGCTTCAACTCCAACGCGTTGCAAATCCTCCCGATGCAACACGCCGCGCTCAACGGATACTGCGAAACCGATATGAAATCATCCGTCCAACTGACGTCTACTTTCCCGTGCGCCATGGCGCCGACGCAAAACACGACCGATTCTTTATCTTCCTTCAAATCGTTCGCGACGAACTCTCGCATCCGTTTCACCTCGGGCGCGCTAAAACTAAATCCCACTCTTCGAGCGCCGGCGGCGAAGTATTTCGTCACCGGTTGCTTGACGACTTTTAACAGCTTATCTGGACCATTCGACGCGCGCACGGAGAGCTTTTGCAACAATTGCACGAACAAACCGCAAAATCGTTTAAACGTTCGCGGTATTCTCGTGTGCGGACTGATTTTTATCAGCACGTTTTTCTGCGTGTTCACGTACACCGCTCGCACTTTCCCGGCTTTGTTCAGAGGCGAATCGAGTATCGCCAGAAGCGCTTGGTGGCATATATCCGGTCGATAATCTCCCGGTTGTTTCCCGTGACGTTTGATGAAATTCGCGTGGTCGTCGCAGTTTAAAAGCGCGTACCCTTTGCCGATTTTCGCCGTCTCCAACGTGGCTTTCTCCAACACGAACGTGTAGCCGCCCGTGCTGTCCGCGTTCGCCTCCACGTCCAAATCGTCCTCCGACGGCGCTTCCATTGATTCTAAAATGTTATTAATGATTCGTTTCTTCTTCTTCTTCTTAATAACGTGTATTATTAGTAAGAGGTAAGATTAGAGAAGAAAAAGACAACAAATGGAAGAAAGGCTCTTATCAGAGAGCGACTCTTTCCTCCAGTTGTTGTTTTTGTTTTTGTTGCGTTGTTATTCCTGTGACTCTTAGTATGGTATTCTATTTTAGTAAAGTGATTTTGAGAGTAGAGAGTAACGAGAGCGCGCGAATGTGGACGATGTTTTTTTTCTTTTTCTTCCTTTTCTCTCTAAAAAAGGACCTCAAAATTTTTGATCACCCTTTGGCCGTGTTATAAAGTCTCTATGAGCAGATATATAAAATACCGCATACCTACGCAACGTACCTAGGTACCCTACCGTACTATATTGTACCAGGTACCCTACTACTCTACTAGTACGTACTACTAGTATATACTAAACTACCTAGGTACTATTATATCTACTCAAGTACCACTATGTCAAATATCTACTTCGTAACGAATCCTGGTCTGGCCTTTTTTCACTCTAAACCCAACCGCGGTGACTCGCTTCAACTCTTTCGAGCTTTTCACGTGCGTCCCTCCGCACGGACATCCACACCCGGCCACGGTGACGACGCGCGGAGACTCTTCCGCATCCGGCGAGACGTAACTCGGCAAAGACCCTCCGCACGCTCGTTTCGCGTCCTCGTACGCTAAGTATTCCGCTTTGACGACGTCGTTCTGTTCGATTAACTTCTCCAGATGTTCGTTTATCAGTCGTATCAGCTTCTCGTCGTCGTCTTCGATGCCGGAAAACGTCCTCGCGTTGCCTTTATACTCCACGTACGCGTCGGCGACGCCGTGACTCCCTTTCGTCGCGACGAGTTTCTCCAATCCGGGAATAAGCGCCACCGCGACGTCTAACAAGTGCCCCGCGGTGTGCATTTTCGCGTGCGCCATGCGAACATTTTCGTCTATTTCAATCGAACACGGTTTCCCTTTCATTTCGTCCACGTCAAAAACGTCGTCATCATTTTCTTCTTCTTCGTTCCTTCTTCTTCGAAACGTTCCGCGGTGCAGCACCTGTTTGGTCTCTTTGTCCATTCGTACCTCCTCGAAATCAAACATCCAACGACGCGTATTCGTATCGATCGAAATCGTCCCCACATCCGAGGGTTGGCCGCCACCGGCTGGGTACGCGATCGTTCTATCCAGAACAATTTCGTAACCGTAGGAATACCACCTCTCGTCGTCGTCGTCTTCGTTTATCTTTGTCGTCTTTAAGACATCCAAAACTGTCGAAACGTCGTCGTCGGATGATGATGATGTTTTAAACGCGTACGTATCTCGTAAGTACGCGAGTTCTGTCTTTACACTCATCCTCAAAAGCGACGAGTAGAAAGAGAGACGGAGGAACAAAAAGTTGCGCTCTCTTCTTTTTCCTCCCGTCTGTCTTTTTGGTGGTCGAACAATTCCGCGTGTTGCATTGTGAAGAAATTGGACAAAGGATTTGGAAATCTCATCACAAGTACAAAGTCTCTCTTTCGCGCGGCGGGGTAACGCGATGCGCGCTCTTCGTAGCGGAGCTTTGACCACGATGTCGTCTGGTCGTTCGAGCGGAGGTTTTGGTGGTCGTCACAGTTTTCTTGCCGAAGACGAGAACGCGAGAAGAGTTGTCTCGTCGTCGTTTACGTCCTCGTCCTCGTCCGGTTTTGCAACGACGATATCTTCGCCGCGGATATCGTCAACCGAACGATGCAAACGACGAGGAGGAGGAGGAGGAGGAGAACGAGGAGGACACAAAAACAGACGCAGACGAGGACGGAGTAAGAAGTCACGAGTCGTCCTGATACAAAACGCGGGCGCGTTCACGAAATTAATCGAAATCCCTCAGGCTCGAGCGGTCGCCCGAGGGGTACTCCTCCCGGCGAGATATTTCGTCGACGGGAAACGAAGGAAAGAATCAGTGCTCGTAAACGAGATGGTGCGCGTGCCAAACGAAGACCAAAATGTGCCTCTAAAAGTAGCAAAGTTGATCCCTTTGAGCGGGTACGACGTCGGCGAAGTACCGTTTGTCATGCAAGTGGTGAGTTATTACCGAAATCCGCTCGATTGTGGGATGATGAAGCGAGCGCTGGAGAAGGCGTTGGAGAAGTATCCGATGTTAGCCGGACGGTTGGATTTACAAACGCCGGGGTTTAGGAATAAAGGCGTACGATTGACCAACTCCGGAGTGCCGTTTCGAGTGGTGAACGAACCTTTCGAAGATGGAGGCGCGAGGACGATCGACGATTTACCGCAGGATTTCGCGAGCGAAAGTCGGAGGTTTTTAGATTTCGCGCCTTGGATTGAATTGATGCTCGGCGACGCGCCGGCGTTTACGGTGAAGATTACGAATTTGCCGAATAATGGCGGATCGGTGTTGGGCGTGTGCATGTCGCACGCCGTGAGCGACGGTCAAGGATTCGTGGAGTTTTTAATCACGTGGGCGGAGATTGCGAAAGGGAATTTAAACGGGAATCCACTCGGAGATCCCATATTCGATAGGAGTTTGTTACCGACGAGTGAATTTGAAAAGAAAGAGGAGATTGAACGGATGTTGGAGGAAGAACAATTCGTCGGCGCCGGGTCGGTGGATACGTTGGTGAACGCAGTCAAAGCCGGGAGAGCGTTAGCACCAGATTTCTTGAGGTTTCCAGCCGGGAATCGATCCATGATTAAGATATCGAAAGAGAACATCGACAAGATTAAATCCGCGTCGAACGCGAGCAACGAGAACGAAGCGTTGAGCGCGCACGCGTGGTTACAGCTCTCTAAACTCTCAGGTTTACCAACTGGGAGCGATTTCCAACATGTGACGGTGGTATCCGCCAGAGGTGGGTCCAAAGGCTTACCGCCGATGTATTTCGGGAACGCGTGCGTTGGTGTGAAAACGGGTGCTTTGAAAATCGGCGAGTGCGGCGACGATATCGCGAAAGCCCGCGATTTGATCAAACCCGGTTTGCGTAAAATGTTGAAAGATCGATCGAAATATTTGATGTTGACGGAAAGCGCGTTTCGAGCCGGCGTAAACGCGTACGATTGGGACTGCTTAGCGTTTATGAGCGGTGAGATGTGCTGGTGTAACAATTTGGTGGAGATCTATAAAAAGTTGTACGAGTTAGATTTCGGATCGGGGACGCCGGAGTTGGCCTTGCCGCCGGAGTTGAACGATATCGTGCAAATCAACACGTCGAGACCGACTGAACCGGGAATGCCAGCCGGAGAGAACGGAGTGGAAATGTTTGTGAACATGCCACCGAGCGTTATGGAAAGGGTAAACGCGAACGTGGAAGTGTTGAATGGTGCGAGATATTAGATTTGGTAGTACAATCTTGTTTTACATTCTGCGGTAGTCAAACGTCTGCTAATAAATAGTATTTCTTTCATCGTCGCGCTAAGTTTGTTGCGAGAGTAATCTTTCCAAGCTTTGCCTGCTCCGCGAGTTTCAACAAATCTTCTTTGCTCATGTTGGCCAAATTCTTCTCAATGGTCTTTTCCAATTCCGCGCCTTCGACCGAGGCGGCGGCGCGGTCTTCGACTTTTTTCGTCACCTCCTCAACGTCTCGATCTTTCGCCTCGTCCCCGATGACTTGGTCCAGTTTCTTATCGTTACTCATCGATAACGGATCAAAACCGTCCTCTAAAATCGTCAACGCGGGCTTTTTGCCGTCTTTTTCGGGAAACGAATCCCACTTCTTGGACAACAACTCAGCCTCGCGTTCTTCTTGAGATTTCGGCATGGACATGACCGGCGTTTCGGATTCAGTCAACAAACGGTTAAACTCGTCGTCGTCGGTCGCGAAAGTCTCCGAGTCGGAGTTGACGAGTTTTGCAGCGGCGTTGCGAAGTTGGTAGTTTGCATCTTGCGCTAACCCGTCGACGATGGATTCTTGAAGTTCTTCGTCCAATTTTTGTAACCCGTCGTCGCCGTCGATGAGTTCGTTCAAACCCAAGTCTTTCTTCGCGCGAAAGTCTGGGTTGATCAAATCCTCATCGCCGGAATAGCTATTCGAGGAAAACTGTTTTTCGATAAGCTTGGACGGTTTTGCAAACGGATTCATGGATCGCTTTAACGCGTCGCCGTTTTCATTGAAAATCTCATCGTTGTCATCTACCACGGACGACCCGCCTTTTTTACTCGTCAAACTATCGAATCGAGAGGCGGATTCGCCAAACGCTTTCATAGAGTCAATGAGCTCCTTCCGTTTTTCGGACTCAGACTCGAATCCTTTGAGAGTTTTCACGGACACGTCCGCATCTGGGTTCAACAACGCCATCTCTATGTCTTGTTCGCTCGTGCCTAATCCTTCGTCTTCCTCGGCGAGTAAATCCATTATGTTCGAGTTCCCGGTGCCTTTCGCTTCGGCGATGGCGTTGGTCATTCGACTCGACCAATCGTCCGCGATGGTGTTCATTTGCATCTCGTCGTCAAACTCTTCCGGCGTTTTGTAATCGTAGGGAATCGATTTATCTTTTGGTTTGAATCGGTCGAACTTATCGTCGCGCGCGACGCCACCTTCGTCCATCCAACCCGCGGTGGACACTTTGCCGCCATTTTTGCCGTCGTTCGCGGTATCGCCGACGATTCCAGACTTACCTCCTCGATTGGATAGATATTCTCTCAAAGAGTTCGAACTCGGTTGTTTCTTTCGACTCATTTGGTTGGACATGGACTCGTTTTCGTTTTCAATGTTATCGAACGCGCTCTTCCATCGCCAAAAGTATCCGCGAACGTTCGACGCTCTGTGCGCTCGCACTTGCTGCGAAAACGCCGCGTCCAAAAACTGACCGGCGTTTGGACATTGACCTTCCTCGTCCGCGCTCAACGACCACTCACTCACGGCGACGTGCGGGACGCCGTGCTCGCTTGCCGCAGATCTCAACTCTCTCGCGAAACTATCACTCGCGTCGCCGATAGATCGAGCGACCTGCTCCACGGAATCGCTGCAACTAAACGCGCACCCTCGCGACGGGCCGCCGACGCACGCGCCGACGCCTCTCGGGAACGCGTGTTGCACGTCCAAAGCCGCCCACGTGGATCGTTCGTCCGTCGTGAAAGTTTTTCGCATCCATTTTGCCATCTCGTCGACGTCGATGCCCATCGTCGGCGACATGGTCACGTGTAAGAACGGCAAGGAGGCTTCTTCGCCTTTCTCTTGCTTTTTGTTGTTCTTGCCGCTTTTGTTGACCGCGCCCCGCGCTTCTACGATTGGGTCGACGATAATGTCACGGTACATCTGCGACGTTCGTTCGAGCCACGTCAGCGCCGCTGCTCTTTGCTTCGGATCCTTTGCGGTTGGTGCGTCGATTAAGGATACGCCGACGACGGTTGATTTCAAATCGTCGTCGAGATTGGCGAGCCAGTTTAAGAAATTCGCCGTCGCCGTCTCGCCAGTTTTCGCGACTGTTTTTGCCTTGACGAGTTTCTTGTTCCCGCCGTCAGTGCTACCCATATTTGACGACGACGACGAGCCGGAGGACGCACCACCGAACAACAACTTTCTGTTGGTGTTTTCGTTGCTGCTCTTCCTCCTCTCTTCTTCTTCTTCTTCTTGTGTCTCCTCGGCGCTTAAAACCTTCGAAAACTCTCTAAAAAACGACGCTTCGTGTGGCCACGCGCCGTCGCCTTCGTCGTTACTCGCGCCACCCGGCATACCTTTCAGCGCCAACACGACTCGTAAATCATTCGTCTTCACTTTTTTCACCATTTCCCGTAAATCTTCTCTCGAGGCTTGAATGAACATCCGATCTCGATACATCGGATCCACGACGACGAGCTCTTCTCCTCTTTCAAACTCTTCATCCTCGGCAAACATGGCCCAGGTTATCGGAACTCGAACGTGCGTTAATCCGGACCGTTTGATCGCAGTCAAGTCGCTATCGGTAATGAACGTTCGTCTGTGCGCGGTAAACGCCGCTCTGGCGACGCTCTCGCCTTTTTGCGAGACGAGTTTGGCGCCCAATTCGCCCTCCGAGCTCCATCCAAAGTTCTTGTCCGGTTTCGACAACGCCGGTGGAAACACGTACGCTTTTTTATCGTTCGTGTTACTACTACTACTACTACTACTACTACTACTACTACTACTACTCCCACTACCACCACTACTCTCCATCGATGAAGGCACGAACAAAGACGCGGAAATATGAAACCATCCGTCCAAAGACACGCCTTCGCTCGCGATCGACTTCTCGTTGGCGTCGATGAAAGGCTCTTCGCGCAAACCAATCAACGCGTTCATGTTTTTGTTGTTTTTCGACGACGAATACGAGGGTGAAAACGACGACGCAGAGCGAGAAGAAGAAGAAGGCACGGACGCACTTCTCGTCCAAGAACTTTCACCGTTTGTGTTCGCGTTCAAAGCGTTGTTACTGCTGCTCCTGAGCACGTATTTCGTCCCACCGGCAGCGACGACCAAAAAGAAGCACAAACTCATAACCACGACCGCGGATGCTTTCATCATCGCGGGATAACCACTCCTGCGAGTAGCATTATTCATTTCGCTTTGACTCGCGCTCCTTTCGGATTTCTTCGCCCCGAGGAGGTCTTCTTTTGCAACGTGATGATGCAACACGAAATTCCCAACTTTGGTATACCGCGGGGGCTTGATTTTCCCATCGTTCTTCGTCGTATTCAAATCCACGTACTCTAATCTTCCTCCGACGGGTCTCTGATCTCGGTTTAAGAGTAATCCGGAGTGTTCGTTGATCACTTCTTTGTTTTTGTTGTTGTTCATCATCTTCTCCGCGTTGTTTCGCCCCCCGAAGAAGAAGCGGCCCAATATTAGTTTCTATAAGGGCCGCGCAAGGAAAGAAGAGAGAGAGAATTTTTTGAGGAGGAGGAAACAAGCAGCTTTTTTTGTTTTTTTTTGTTTTTTTTGTTTTTTTTTGGTGGGGGTTGCTTTTGCTCTCTCTCTCTCTCTCGCTTTTTTTTGTGACTGGTGATAAATTTTTTTTGTTTTGTTTCGACGAAGGATAATTTGAGGAGGTTCCAAAAATTTTCTGAAGATTCGAGAGTGTCCCTCTCTCTGCCTCTTTCCGCCGTCATAAAAAATCATCGCATTCTTTTATAATCTTTATAAAGAGTAGTGTCTTCATCGAAAGAAGAAGCGACTCAAACAAACAGAGCGGAGAGAAGGAGAGAAAGAAAGAAACGAATAATAAAGCGCTTTCTTTGTGTTTTCTCTGCCACCAATACTACTCCTATAATCTGCCGAGAGAAACAACAACAACTCTAAATCTAAAATGGCGACATCGGAGCAGCTCGAATTCTGGGGCACCATCATCGAGGCTGGAAAATCAGTCCGGGTGGATATCGACGAGGACGACGAGGAACACGTGAGTTTATCCTTAGTCGCGTTAGGGAGCAGTACTTCCGAGGAGGAGACAAAAAAAAATCATCACGCGATTCTTTCGGTCGTGGAAGACGTCGGCGTGAACGGCGCGAAGGAGATTTTCCTGGCGACGTTACGACGAGGGAAAACGGAACAGTTTTCGTTGGACGTCGTGCTCTCGGATACGTTCATAATGAAGAACAGCGGGAACGTGGACGCGCACGTGACCGGGTGGAGAATGGACGGACGAGTGAGAGGGAACAATCTCGAGAAAGAGATGGAGGAGTACGAAGACGAGGAGATGGAGGACGAGCTGTTTGAAGATATGGCGGCGGAGAGAGCGATGATGGATACGTCGTCGAGCGATAGCGAGGAAGAGGACGCGGATTTCGCGAGCGAAGACGAAGAGACGGACGAAGATTTAAGCGACGGAGAGGAGGATTTCGTAGAAATGAGCGACGATGAGATTGAAAAGTTAACGGAGGAAGCCGTTTTGGAGCACGGAGACAAAGGAAGTGATGATGATGATGATGATGCCGAGGAAGACGATGACGACGACGAAGACGAGGAGTCGTCGTCGTCCGATGAAAGCGAAGAAGAAAGAGAAGAAGAAGAATCATCGGAATCATCAGAAGGAGAGTACGAATACGACAAGCGCTTCGATCCGAAGAATTTGCCTAAAGACGCCGAACTCTTTCAAAGCGATTCGGAGGAAGAAAGAATGTTCGACGAGGCGTTGGCGAAAGTTACGGAGGAAGAAATGCTTCGAGAATCCGCTTCAGAATCTAGTGATAGTGATAGTGATGACAATGAAGATGAAGATGAAGATTCTTCTTCTTCTTCTTCCTCATCATCATCAGAATCTAAATCTGAATCCGACGACGAGGAGGAAGGAGACGAGGAGCTCAAGAAGAAAATCCAGACGCAGCTCAAGAAAGAGTTTGCTGATCCGGTTTCGTCGGAATCGGAATCGGAATCGGAAGAAGAAGATATTCAAGGCACGGCGAAGAAACCTGCGGCGGCGACTCCAGGAAGCACGGCATCAAAAAAGAGAAAAGCAGATGAGAAGAGCGAACCAGAATCTGAATCCGACAGCGAAGACGAATCATCTGAGTCGGAATCAGAAGAGCCAGTCAAGGGCACCAGCCAGAAAAAAGTGAAATCGCCGGCTTCTACGCGAAAGGAAATCTTAGAAAAACCAAAGAAAGAAGCGTCTTCGGACGAGTCATCATCATCATCATCATCATCAGAAGAAGAAGAAGAAAAAGATGAGTCTTCTAGTAGTAGCAGTAGCAGCGGCAGCTCGTCTTCTTCATCTTTGGAAGAGGAGGAAGAGAAGAAAGAAGAGAAAACGCCAGAAACTGCGACGAAGAAAAACGCCGAACAATACACCATCGATTTGATCAAGTACTTGAAAGCGCACGGGAAGACAAAGATGGCCGCCTTGGCTGGGAAGGTGAAAAAGCCGCAGTCGATAGCGATGAAGTTCAAGGACTTTGTGAAAATGCGACCGGATGAGTTTAAAATTTCAGGAGAAGATATCGAATTGAAATAGAGCGATCAATGCGTTGTTGAATATATATTCTGTAGTTCACTTTAATTATTAATATCCTCTTTCTTATTATTCTCGTTCTTTTTCAATTAGAAACTCGAGGCGGCTCCAATCGTCGCTCTCGGGATCGCAAACCATCCAGTGCCGTTGTTGATGGACATGAAAAAGTCGCAAAACACGAGACTCAAAATCGCCATCAATTTCATCAAAATATTCAACGCCGGTCCGCTGGTATCCTTCAACGGATCGCCGACGGTATCACCAACAACCGCGGCTTTATGGCACTCCGACCCTTTCTTCTGTCTTTCCGAAATCATAATCATGGACCCGTCCATGTTTCTTAAAATCTCTCCCGTAAACGGTCCGTCCTCTGGATCGTCTCTCGCGCGCGAACGCTTCGGCACGTCAATGTACAAGCCACCCTTTTCGACGTACTTCTTGGCGTTATCCCAGGCACCGCCCGTGTTCGAGGCGGAGATGGCGAGCTGCACGCCGGATGCTAACCCACCGGCGAGTAAACCGACGACGGCTTCGACGCCAAACAAGGTGCCCGTGATGATCGGCGCGGCCATGACGAGGCATGCCGGCGGAATCATTTCTCTTAAACTCGCGTCCGTGGAGATTTTGATGCATCTGGCGTGATCCGGCGGCGCGTGACCTGGGGCACCTTCGAGTAAACCCGGGATGGTATCGAACTGTCTCTTGACTTCCTTCACCATTTCCATGGCAGCAATACCGACCGACTTCATGGTCATCGCAGAGAACCAATACGGAAGCATACTTCCGATGAGCAAGAACGCAAAGACCACCGGGTTGAGCATGTTGACGCCGTTTTCGAGAACTTTCGATCGCGTGACGAACGCCGCCGTCAAAGCCAACGATACCAACGCCGCGGAGCCAATTGCGAACCCCTTACCGATCGCTGCGGTCGTGTTACCGGCCGCATCTAACGCGTCTGTCTTGTCCCTGACCGATTCCGGAAGTTCCGCCATTTCGGCGATGCCACCGGCGTTGTCACAAATCGGACCGTACACGTCAATCGCCAAGCAGGTTGGCAACGTACCTAACATACCCAACGCGCACAAAGCGACGCCAAACATGTCTGCCATAGAAAAGGCGATGAACACGCAGAGCGCAAGCATGGTGATTGGAATCACGCACGATTTATAACCCAACGCTAAGCCGTAGATGATGTTCGTCGCGGCGCCGGTTTCCGTCGATCTCGCGACTTCTCTTACCGGAGCGTACGAGTGCGACGTGTAGTATTCAGTGACAAAGCCAATTATCAAACCACCCCAAAGACCAGCGGCGATGCACGCAAACGCGGCGTGCGGACCATTCGTGATGCACTTGGAAGAGACGACGCCATCCACGCACGCCACGGCAAAGGTTCTACCGCCCAAGTAAAATTCTTGCGGCATGAAGATGCGGCACAACGGGTACACGCAAATCGTCATCGCAAGCGTGGAAAATGTCAACTGTTTCTTCAACACTTGTTCCACGCTCGCTTCGTTTCTGACCGGGTCTAAATCCGTAGCGATAAAAGACACCGCGGCGCACGCCAAGATGCCGATGGACGAGATGTACAACGGAAACATCAACGTATCCCAACCAGCGGAAACTAAATCCACAGATTCCGCACCGATGACTAAAGCAGCGCACGTCGCTTCCGCGAAAGAACCAAACAAATCAGAACCCATACCGGCAACGTCACCGACGTTATCGCCAACGTTATCGGCAATCGTCGCCGGATTTCTGGGATCGTCCTCCGGGATACCCGCGACAACTTTCCCGGCTAAATCCGCGCCAACATCCGCAGCTTTGGTGTAAATCCCACCGCCAACTCTTCCGAACATGGCAATGGATGATCCACCCAAACCGAAACCGGCGATGCACTCGAAGAGTTTGACCGCTTCGCCGCCTTGAATGCTAAACGCGCCGGAGTAGCAAATCATGATGAAGTACATCACCAACAATCCCAAACCGGATAACGCGAAACCCATAACTGCCCCACCTCTAAAGGCGCAATTGAACGATTCTTTCCACGCTTCGCTGTTGTTATCTTTCGCCGCACTCATCGTGCATCGAGCGTTGGAAAAGACCGCGATCATCATGCCGATGTAGCCGGAAACCATACTCGTGACGCCGCCGACCACAAACGCGAACGCCGTGAGGGAGCCAACTTTGAAGTCCCATCCATCGTCCGTTCTGGAGACAAAAATGGAAATGAACACGCCCATAGCGGCCAAGAAGTACACGCACATGCGATATTCAGCGGCCAAAAACGCTTTCGCCCCTTCTTGAATATCCCGGTAAATCTGCCTCAACTTGCGATATTGATCCCCGCCATTGGCACCGGATTCGAGTTCATCCCCGACTGATTCCATTCGTCGCATCAACAAGTCATCGTCGTCCTGCCCTCGCGTGGCTCGGTACAACTGTATCCTGTTGATCTTCTTGTACATAAAAAACGCAAAGATTAAGCCGAAAATCGCCGGAGTGATGATGAGTAAAGACCCCATGATTTCTTCCAGAACTACAGAAGAAGAGTTTGCGCCTCCTTGCAATGGCATCAAAACCCACCAACAAGAAAAGTTCTTCTTTAAAAAAAATCAAATTTCAAAGAAGAGAACGACGACTTTTGTCACGCAACCGAGGAGTGAGTGCTCTCTCGTCTCTCGTTTCTCGCGCGTGTGTGTGCGCGTGCGTGTATAGGGAAGAAACAAAGCGCGCGTGAGTGACGATTGGATATTCTTTTCGTTTTTAATCTTAATTTCTCGAGGAGCTAAAAAACCATCTCACCATACTAGGAGTGAATGACAGCCATCAATTTCCTTCCTCCTCGCGTTCAATCCTTGAAGCGAAAAAAGCGAGTGAGATTGAGAAAACGAGCGAAAGAATTTTTCCTTTTTTAAAGTACAGAGTTCTAAATACGTCTACACGTGCTGCTATTCCTACAGAAACTCTCTCTTTCTCTCTCTTTGTTGCCCTTATGTTATACAATCTCGCCGTCCTCGGCGGCGTCTTGGATGAGCATCGGTGCGTCTTCTTTTTGTTCTCGCTCTTCTCTCGTCGTCTGAATCGTCGTCGTCCCGGCGCCGCTTTGGTGAGTATTGTTGGCGTTTTTATTCGTATTCTCGACGACGGCTTCGACGACGACGACGTCTTCGATTTCTCCCGGGAGTTTCGTGATGCTCGCGAGCGCGGTTTCTAAAGCCGCCAGCGCTTCGTTCGTTTCTTTTTCCTCGTCTAGGTTTTCTTTTTCTAACCGCGCGATTTCCTCTTCCAGCGCTTTCAACGTCCGCTCCGAGACTTTCTTCTCCGGCAATTCGCCAATCTCCGCTCTCAATTTTTCTCTGCGAACTTCCGATTTCCCATCCTCTCTCAACGCTTTCACCTCTGATTTCAAACTTTTCACCTCCTCTTCCGTCTCCATAAACTTCTTCTCTAAACGCGCCAACTCTTTTTCGTACGTCGTGATTTCTCTCTCCGCCGCTCGTTCCGCGTGTTTCAACTTCCGCACCACGTCTTGCTCGTACTTCGCCATCTCTCGGTCTAAAATTTTCCGACGGTCGAGGACGACGTCGTCGCTCTCCTCGTTACCAATCGCTTTCCCTAAACTCACGAACGCTTTGGCGATTAAATCCACCGGAACGTCTTTCCCCGGAACGCCCGATGCTTGGCCTATTTTCACGTAATGTTTTAACATTTCCATCAACCGCGCGTGGATTTGAACGTTTTCGTTGGAATCGTCGTCGTTGTTCTCTGCTGCTTTTTCCTGAGGATGATGATGCTGATGACCAAATTTCGACGACGACGACGTCACTGCCTCTCCCTCTCTCCTCTTCTTTTCCTCCTTTTGCTCCGTTTCTTCCGTCTCTTTCATCGTCATCATTTCCACGTCGTCGTTCATATCATCATCATCAACACCTGGTGGCTCTGGCGTCTCATCGTCATCATTTTTCTTTTCCCTCCTCCCCTTAGGCGTCGATTGAGGCGACACGAACTTCGTGTGCGTCGCCTGAGTCGCCGCGTTGATCGTGGTCACCACTTTTTCACTCCTAAAGGTGGGAGGAGGAGGAGGAGGAGGCATGATGTTCTTCTTCTTCTGTGATGTGATTTTGTGTGTCGCAACAACACACAAGAGCGAATAGCAACTCTGAGAAGAACGTTTTTTTGCAGAAAGCGAAAAAGCAAGAAGAGAAAGAGAAGCCAAAAAAAAGCAAAAAAAACAGGAGGAAAAAGCATGAAACAGGAAAAAAAAGCAGACAGAAGAGTTCAGGATATTTTTTTGTGCTTTTTTTAATTTTGCGGCCAAAAATGGCTCCTCTTTGAGAAAGAACAGAACATAATCTTTAGTATATCTGATATAACTCGTCAAAGAAGAAGACAAAGAAGAAGAAACAGAAGAGATAAAGAAGAGACGCGCGAAAAAAATGGTGATGGTGGCGTCCAACTCCGGCGTGATCGGCAAAGGCAACGCGTTGGAAACGATAAGCAAAGAAGTGACGCAACTTTCCGGCCGAGGCGGTCTGACCGGTTTGTCTGTGATTTGGGGAATCGTGACGGTCGCGCAAATCGTCTCCATGCAGTCGAAAGAAGAAGAAGAGAGCAGTACGAATAATAATAATAATAATAGTTTTAATTTAATGCCGCAAGAAAACGTCGCGGCGTGGGCGTGCACGTTCAGCGCACTCGCGGGTATTTGCGCGTTGGTGTATGCGATTCAGTTGGCGAAGTCTGTGCTCGCGCAACCGGCGGGGAACGCGCGAATGCAAGAGATCGCTTCGGCTATTCAGGAAGGATCGAGAGCGTTTCTCGCGACGGAGTATAAATGGCTGTCGGTGTTTTGCGCGGTGACGTTTTTGTTCGTCTCGGTGGGGATTTCGTTTGCAACGGGGGTGTGCTTTGTTTTTGGAGCTGGGTTGAGCGCGGCGACGGGGTGGATGGGGATGAGCATCGCCGTTCGAGGGAACGTGAGAACGGCGGCGGCGGCGGTGCACGGATTGGATCCGGCGTTGCGGGTGGCGTTTAACACCGGGACGGTTATGGGGATGTTAGTGGTCTCTTTTGGTATTTTGGGGTTAGCTGTGGCGTTTATTTTCTTCGAATACACGCAGAATAGCGCGCAAGAGGCGTTGACGACTTTGGCTGGGTTTGGGTTCGGCGCGAGTTCAATCGCGCTGTTCGCGAGAGTCGGCGGGGGGATTTATACGAAAGCCGCCGACGTTGGGGCGGATTTAGTTGGTAAAGTGGAAGCGGGGATTCCGGAAGACGATCCCAGAAACCCGGCGACGATTGCGGATAACGTCGGGGATAACGTCGGGGACGTCGCCGGTATGGGCGCGGATCTGTTCGAGTCGTACGTCGGGTCGATCATCGCCGCGGCAACGTTAGGGTTAGAAATTCACGGCCAACGAGGGGTTGCGTTGCCGTTTTATATCGCCGGTGGGGGCATTTTCTGCGCGATTATTGGTACGTTGTTCGTGAGAACGCAAGAAGGCGCGAGCCAAGAGCAGTTATTGACGGCGATGCGCAACGGAACGATTTCCGCGAGTTTGTGCGTGTTGATGTTCTGCGGGTTCGTGATTCCGGCGATTGGGATCGCGACGCCTTTGAAAGTCTATTTTACCGTTTTCACTGGGCTGTTGTCGGGTGTTTTGATTGGCGCTGCGACGGAGTATTCCACGTCGCACGCGTTTTGGCCGACGAGAAGTATCGCCGCGGCGGCGGAGACGGGGCCCGCGACGGTTTTGATTCAAGGTTTGGCCGTCGGTATGTTTTCCACGGCGCCGCCGATTGTGATTATTGTGATAGCGATTGTTGTTTCTATGTCCTTGACGGGTGTGTTTGGCGTCGCGATTGCCGCGGTTGGGATGTTGTCCACGCTGGGCGTCACGTTAGCCACGGACGCGTACGGACCGGTGGCGGATAACGCCGGCGGCATCGCGGAAATGGCGGAGATGCCGCCTGAAATCAGAGACCGAACGGACGCTTTAGATGGTTTAGGAAACACCACCGCGGCAACTGGTAAAGGGTTTGCCATTGGGTCCGCGGTGTTGACTTCTTTGGCGTTGTTGACGGCATTTCAAAAAGCCGTTTCGGTGAAAGGCACGGATTTGTCCGTCGATATCATCGCCAACGCGAAAGTCATGCCAGGTTTGTTAATCGGCGGGGTCTTGCCGTTCGTATTTTCTGGGTTCACCATGTTAGCGGTCGGTCGATCCGCGGGGTCGATCATCGAAGAAGTTCGAAGACAGTTCCGCAACGGCATCTTGGAAGGTTTGGTGAAACCGGATTACGCCGCGTGCGTCGACATCGCGACGAGAGCGAGTTTGAAAGAAATGGTCGCTCCGGGCGTGATGGCGGTGATTGTGCCAATCATGGTTGGTATTTTTATGGGACCGGAAGCGTTGGCGGGCGTTTTGACGGGAAGTATCGTCTCTGGATCGACGATGGCGATTATGATGGCCAACGCCGGCGGCGCGTGGGACAACTGCAAAAAGTACGTCGAGGCGGGCGCGCACGGCGGGAAAGGCTCGGAGTGCCATAAAGCGGCAGTAGTTGGCGATACGGTTGGTGACCCGTTCAAAGATACCAGCGGGCCGAGTTTGAACATCTTGATCAAGTTGATGAGCGTCATCGCTTTAGTCATGGCACCGTTGTTGAAAAGAATGTGGATTGAGAACATCTTATAATATTTTAAACGACTTCTCTTGTGACTTGTGACGAGCGAGGACTGATTATGATAAACGTGTGTGTGTGAGAGATAGGAAGGGAGAAAGACAATTAATACTAACCAAGGTACCAGGTACCTGGAGGTACTCAGATACTAATAATACACCTACTACTCGTTTTTCTTTGAAATGCTACTACTGTTGTTTATTCCTCCATCTCCTCGTCGTCCTCGTCTTGATCGTACATTTCGAATCCTCCTTCCCTGTTATTCAAATCTCTCAAATCGATCGGGTTATCGTCGTACTCATCGTGCGGCACGTATCGAGGTAATTTTACCGCAGCGATATCGATCAAACACAACTCTAACATTTCTTGAGAGAACTCGCACAATGGGTTTAAACCCAGCGCTTTGTGGTAACTCGCCACCGCGTTTTCTAAACTCGTCACGTCCAGAAAATTCGCTTTCATTTGGTACGCGAAACCTAGCGCGCTGTGCGTGGACGAGATATTCGGCCGCAACGCGATGGCTTGTTCGTAACACGCGATGGATTCTTCGAATCGTTTCAGTTTTCGCAAACAATGCGCCAGATTCACGACGCACGGCTCCCAACGCTCCAACTTTTGCGAGCTCAATCGAGAGGCTAACGCGACGACGTCGTGTTCTTCCGATTTGACCGTGGCATGTTGCGGCGACGGACTCGTGCTAATGCTCGTGCTAGATCCTCCTCCAGTGGCTAGCCACAGCGCGTCTCTCAAAAACTGCTCGGCTTCTAAATATTCTTTTCGTTTGTACGCGGAAACGCCCAACTCGTTTTGGACCAAAGCGTCCGTCGGATTCAATTCCGCCGCTTTTTCGAAGAAGCTTCGCGCAAAGGAAGCGTTGTTCGAACCGCGACTGTATTCCATCCCGGCGCACAAAACGGGAACGTGCATACCTGGAAACAATCTCGAGGCAGTTCGATACGCCGCGACGGCTTGGTCGGATTCGTCTTGCATGGCGAAAGCGTGGCCGAACGCGATCCACGCCGGCGCGAACGCTTGGTCTGCAACTGTCGATTTCCCGAAATACCGTCTCGCGTCGTCGAATCGCTTCGCGACGAGGTAATAACATCCGACCGCGTACCAAGAAATCGCGTGTTTGGGATACAAAGCGGTTAAATCGTGCGCAATCTTGTACAAATCGTTCGATTTCTTCAAATCCACCGCCGAGGCGAGGTACGCCGGCAACGATTCCACGTCGAATCTCGACGGCGCGGACGATTTAGCGGCTATTCTTTGCATCTCTTCGAAACACTTGCGCGTTTCGCCTCTGTTGTAAAGCCATTCGGCGCGTTTCGCACGCAGAAAAGGCGCGTCACGCAAGATTTCGAGCTCTGGAGAGGAAAAGGACGTCGTCGTCCCCGTCGTGACTCCCGAGACCGGCGTCGATTGATTGTGTTGTTGCGATTGCATCTGCGTCTTCTTCCTCGGGCTCCTCCTGGACGGCGAAAGCGTCTTTGCCGGACTTCCTTTCACTGGCGGCGTCGCTGCGCTTCTGAGCCTATCTCCTCTTCTTCCTCCTCCTCCTCTCGTAGAAAAAGTATTCGTCGAATCTCTCAGCGCCGCGCCAAAATCGTCCTCTTCGAACCGTCCCGCAATCGCGTCGTACATCGCTCGCATCCACTCGTCCCCTTCCTCGAATCGCAAACTCTGCACCACCTCTTTCTCTTTCCTCATCGGCAGCGCGTGCGATTTCGTCAACGCTTCGTAACTATCGTACAACATCGGATCTAAGATGAGAGAGATTTGGAACCATCTCGCGCTCGCGTTTCGAGCGTCCAACTGGTCGTGCACCTTCCCGCGAACGTGTGCCGATATAGCTCTTAACTGGTCCAGTCCGTCGTCCTGTTTCATCGCCACTAAATCTCTGCCATCCTCGTCGTCTCCGTTAAGAACGCTGTTGTTATTATTATACACCGAGGGCGTCCCTACGTGGTTCGCTCCGACCACGTCCCCGGTAAACGCGTGATTCGACGACTGCCCTCCGAAATCCACCAAACCGTCCAACTCGCACATTTTCAAGCACTCCTCGAATTTCCTCGATTTATACAAGCACCGACTGGCTAACACGCTCATCTCTCCGAACTCGTCTAAATAGTTTTCCTCTTCTTTGTTTCCTCCTCTTTCTCCTTTCTTCTTCTTCATGATTTCCATCGCTCGCGCGTGTTGCCCGTCCTCGTGGAGAATGGACGCGAACGCGTACACGTCCGATTTCTTTTCCCGTTCGAACGTCGTCAAAGTCGTCGTCGCAAAATCGTGCGTTTCTTCTTCATCTTCGTTCTTCATCTTCATCTTTTTCTTCTTCTTCTTCTTCACGACGAACTTGACTAACGCGCTGCTCATGACGCAACAATTTTCCGCGAAAAAGAGCGCGGAAGATCTCAACCCGTGCTTGTTTTCTCGCGCGGCATCTCGTCGCGAGCGAAGTTTTGATAACGTCTGTTGGAGTGTTGGTACGTATCTCTCGTCGTCGTCGTCGAATTCCTCCTCCTCGTCCTCGAACGCTCCGTCGTCCATCATCTCGTCTCTCTCTCTCTCTCTCTCTCTCTTCTTTTTGTGCTGCGCTTTCTCAAACTTTTTGAATTTTCTTTGCTTTAGTATTTAGGGTTGCATATAAACCCTAAAACACAGAAGCGCTCAAAAACCCTCCTTCTCGCCTCTCAGACATCATCTCCTCCACAAAACACAACGCCAGCCTTCGTTCGCTAAAAGGCATAGAGACTTTACACACGCTTTAATAAGAAGAAGTCTTGTTGAACAAAAACGTAGAAGAAGAAGAACAAATATGTTAATTTCCAAAGCGAACAGAAACGAGGTGTACAAGTACCTCTTTAAAGGTAACATATATCTCTCTCTCATCACTCATCAACTTTGGCCCTAAAATGGATCAAAATTCCAATAAACCTTTTATTATAACTCTCTCTCTCTCTTTGATGATGTGTGCTGACTTTTGCTCTCGTTCTCTCTTAATCTCTTTCTGCGATGTTTAAACAGAGGGCGTCGTCTACGCGAAGAAAGATTACTCTTTGCCGCAACACCCGGACATTCCGGTGCCGAATTTGCAAGTCATCAAGCTCATGCAATCGTTCAAGAGTAAAGAGTACGTCAAGGAAATCTTCTCGTGGCAGTACTATTACTATTACTTGACCAACGAAGGCATCGAGTACTTGAGAGAGTACCTGAACTTAGGGCCGGACGTCGTTCCGGACACGTTGAAGAAGTCCGCGAGACCGGCTGGGGAAAGACCGGGCGCCGACGCCGGCCGCGGCGCCGGCGGCCGAGGCGGCTTCGGCGGCCGAGGCGGCGGCCGAGGCGGGGACCGCGAAGGCTACCGCTCGGAGAGACCGGCGTTCGGTAGAGGCGGGTAAACATTATCATTTGGTTTTACATTTTCGATGATACCATTGGTTAAAAGCAGTAGTATTAGGGAAAGTATTATTCATAGTTTGTTATAAAATCCTTGTCTTGATTTTAAGAAAAAATTGAAATGGTTGAATACAACAACATTTATGCTTCTTTCGCGCGCGGCGCTCGTACTCTTATACCTACGTGTAGAATGTATATGCAAACGTGGTGCACTTCTTTAAATCGTTGCAATGGCAGACGCGTCGACGTCTGCAAACTTCTTCTCCTCGAACCATTTCACGATTTGCTCGGCGTATTTTTTCACGCCGCCTTCCTCGTCGCTTTCAATGTTCAACACCATCACCGGGTCGTGTAACGACGAACGCAAGAGGAACCACCCTTTGGCTTCACTTTCGGCTCGGATGCCTTCAAAGTTTTCCTTCGCGCAGACAAAATTCGGTTCGAAATACCCGCTTTCGATCGCTTGCTTAAACTGTTCGATGACGTCTGAACCAACTTTTTTAAACTCTGGGTTTGCTATTTTCAATCGAACCTCCGAGGACTCCAACGGTTCTTTCAAACTCTCTAAAATCTCGCCAATACCACCACCGCCTGCATTCTTCCTCTTCACCGCCTCGATGATTATCTTCACCGCTAAATACGCGCCGTCGTCCAAGTTGTAGTTTTCTTTCATCGCGCCGTGGCCGGAAGTTTCAATCATTAAAGGCGCGTTGATACCTTTCGAATTCAACTCGATGCCTTTGTTGATTACGTTTTTATACCCTCGCATGTACCGCAAGTGTATCCCACCTTTACTTTCGATGAATGTTTTCAACCCGGAAGAGGTGACTGAATCCGTCACAATCGTGCTTCCCGGTTCTTTTTGCAAAGCGATGTGCGATAACACCGCAATCAACTTATTCCGGTTGATTTCCTTCCCGAACGAATCAATCACCGCAGATCGATCGACGTCGGTATCGAAAACAATCCCTAAATCCGCTTTACTCGCCAAAACCGCTTTCGTCGCGGATTCCATCGCCTCTTTCTCCTCTGGGTTCGGCGCGTGGTTCGGAAACATCCCGTCCGGATCTAAAAACTGAGACCCGGTACAGTCCGCCCCTAACGGTTCTAAAACTTTCGTCGCGAAAAACCCACCGCTTCCGTTCCCAGCGTCCACGACAATCTTAAACCCTTTTAACGGTTCGTTCGTCCCATCGTTAATCCCTTTGATAATTTTGTCTCTCAAAATCGAACTGTATTTGTCGATGTACGGTCTCGATTCGATCTTCGCCTCTCCGCCTTTCGCCATCTCCTTCTCCGCTTCGGCGATATATTCAGCCGCTCTTTCGCACATAAACCCAACGTCTTTCTTATCCAGCCCTCCATCTTTGGTAAAAAACTTAATCCCGTTCCTATTAAACGGTAAATGACTCGCCGTGAGCATCACGCACCCTTCGTACGCCGGCCCGAGTTCGCGGTTGCTCACCGTGGCGAAGAAACACGCCGGCGTCGTCGATAACTCGCAATCAATCGCAACGCCGCCTTTAAATTGTACGCCACGCGCGAACGCATCTTTCAACGACGGTCCGGACAATCGCGGGTCTCGGCCGATGCCAACCGTACACATTGGATTATTGGTACATTTTTCTGTCTCTCTCAACCAATCCACAAAGGCACAGCCTAAGCAAAACACCGATTCTGGCGTGATGGTAATCGGTTCGTTTTCCACGCCCGCTAACGCGACCCCTCGGACGTCGGATCCGTTTTGTAATCGCTTTAACGACTCTGGGGTGGTTTTTGGCATCTCGGAGGAAGAAGACAAAGCGGAAAAGGAGGAGGATGGCCGTCGTTTTCGTCGGTAAAATTCCGTTATAAAGTGGCGGCCGATTCGTTGTTGATGATGTCTTCTTCGTTGTTCAAAGACGCGAAAAGGCGTCGTTTCCGTCGTCTTCTGTGGACAAAAAGCGAAGGCGGCGGCGCGCATTTACTCGATCTGAGGAGTAAGAGTAGTCGTTCTGGAGTAGGAGTAGATGTATAGGAGGAGCAGGCGTGGAGAAAAAAGTGAGCAATTCAGAGAAAAATATCATGTGTGTTGACTCACGAGAGAAAAGAAGAAGTCAATGTACTTTTGCGTTGTTGTGCGTGAAAATGTCTTTTCGGTCTCTGATTTTACAAATCTACTCTCTTCTTCTCTACTCTCTTCTTCTTCTTAATATTCTGTGTCTCATTCTTCGACGATGGTTCTCACTTTTGATCTCTTTGGCGGCGTCGCTTTCTTACTATTTCTTCTCTTGGCCGGCGGCTCCAACGAGGCGGCTCGCTCTTCGTCGCTGTTGGTCCGGTCCGAGAGCTTTTTTTTAGTCGTCGTCGGTTTCTTTGAATGCTGCTGGTGCTGCTGCCTGTCGTCGTCTTCGATGATGGACTGGATCGTGAATCCGCCGTCGTCGTCGTCGTCGTTTCCGGCGGCGCGTTTTTGTTTCGGTGTTTTATTCTTGGTCGGCGAGACGAGCTTTCCCGTTCCCATAAGCTCTTCTTGCGTCGCTTCTTTTCTGTGCGGCATGATCCCGGGTTTATTCTTCCTCTGTTTGCACAACTCTTTCCAGCCTTGCACGTCTATCGCCATCACGTGCGCCGCTCTTTCCTCTTTCTCCGTTTTCTCTTGTTCCTCGCTCGTATTTCTTCTCACCATCGACGGTTTGCCTTGCTCGCTTCTAATCGACACTTGTCCTTGCGAGACTAGAAACGACAACGTGAAGACGTTTTCTATAAACTGCGCGAACGATTGTCCGTTGAACACCAAGTCGACGACTGGGCATTCGTTATTAGGAAACTTGTTCAACTCTTTGACCATTTTTTGCATAATCTTTGCGGTGGTCTTTTCGTGGTCGTTCTTCGTCGATTCTAACTCCTCCGGTCTCGCCAACTCGCCGAGAGGGACTCTTTGTTGTCGTTGGGTCATTTTCCGTTCTTTAATTTCCGTGTTCATGACGCCGTTCCTGTTTTAAGTACATGTGTTTGTGTGTGTGTTTAAGTTGTTAAAAGAAGGAAAGAAGGTGAGCGTGTGCGTGAACAAACAGAAAGGCGATGAAACTACGCGCATCTCGCGCAAACGAAGAAGACAAAGAAGACACAAAGAAGAACGAGAACACACTACTCACATAAAATCCAACGTCTCCACCTCGAAGTAATATTTACTGGCAAAATCTCCCAGCTCTGCCCAATCCATGGCCCCGTGGCTGACGAATTCCGCGTCGTCTTCGGCTAACGTCTGTTCGTTTGGAACTCTCCCTCGCATGAACAAACTCGTCAATCCGTTCACCACTTGCCTGACCGTAAATCGACTTCGTCCGTTTTGGTTCAAATCTTTACTCATATCTACCCCGATGCTGGCGAGACGACTAACGTTTTTCAAATCCATCTCTTGCTCTCGCGTTCTCATGCCTCCGATGTTTGCGAGGCGATAATTCTCGTCGACTTTCTCGGCCATCACGGCGAGTTTCCGAGAGCCGCTTTGTCGCATCTCTTCCCGGTGGAGCTCGATGTCGGTTTCCATCATTCGCAATTTCGTTCGCGCTTCCCTTCGCGAGATTTGAGTCGATTTTGCTTTAGCTGCTGATACTGGCGGATCAGCGGGAGGAGGATCTGGCAGCGATGGATCCACCATCATCGCGAGTTCGTTTTCTTCTTCTTCTTCGAGGAATAAAACGGGCGGGAGATGTATGCGACGAGATGCGTGAAAAGCGTGTTCTCGTGTTTCTTCGTTTTGTGCGGATTTTGAAAAAGAGGAAAAAATTCAAAAAAGGCTGCTTTTTTGCCGATTGCTCAAAGAGCTGCTACGTTGCTAAATATCCGCTAATAGGTATCATCATCTGTTCTCTACTTTTCTCCCTCTCTCTCTCTCTCTCTCTCTCTCTCTTCTATATATTATTTAGTACAAATGATGCGTGCAACACGCCGGGTTCGTTGAAAACAACACTTTCGTCGATCGTCGTCAAAGTCACCAAAAGCTTTCGCGACCGTATTTCTTGTGCGCGCGGACTTTTCTGGCCAACTCTTTCACGGTGGAGTAATACGCGTCGCCGATTTCCGCCGGTCGCTGGTAGGTGAATTGTTTCCAGATTTTGTCCATGTATCGACGACGCCGTTCGCGCTCTTCCTCTGGCATGTCTCTCATGGTTTCTAGAATGTCCGAGACGTCCTTTTCTGGAATTTTCAACGCGAATTCGCTGTAGTTGATTTCGGATTCGAACGGGAATTCGATGTTATCGGCGATGATAATTGGGATGCATCGAGTCATCACGGCTTGGTAGAAACGGAGCGTCCAAGGGGTCCAACCTAATGGGTTCAAGCAAAACACAGATTCCGTCATTTCGCGGACGTAACAGTCCCGGTCGCAATCTTTGATTTTGGTATCGTAGATGACGTCGGTGGCGTTTTGGAAGATTTTTTTCAGTTTCGGGCGCAAACCTTTACTGTACGCGAACCCAGCCGGGTGGTCGATGGTGCCGCGGAACATGGCTAATATTTTCCGCTTCGGAGGATTCGTCACCAACTCGTTTCGATGTTCTTCCAAATACATTCGTTTGTCGTACTCTAAACCCGGGATGACGATATCTTTCCACGTGTCAAACTGAGGTAACGTCCGATCGCCTTCCGGCGTTAAATAAATCGAGTGCGGTATTTCCTTTTGCCAATCTCGAAAAATCGTCGGTCCTCTCGCCCCGGCAAAGACGAAAATATGATCTCTCCCGTCCGTGCGATTGAAATACGGCAATTTTCCTTTCACGTGCGATAAAACTTCCAAAAAATACTCGTTCGTTTCCTCCATCGCTTGCCCTTGGTTCTCGTGTCTCAACATCTCTCTCGACCACAAGAAACACTCGCCGTATTGCGGCACGAAGAACAAATCCGCCTCCTCTGGATTCATCGTCCGGACGCCATTTTTATCGTCCCTAAAGTTTCTATGGAACCAAATTTCCGTTCCGTACTGGTCGCGTTCGCATCGTCCGTACCTCTTCGCTAACTCGCTCGTCAATTGTTTCGGCACGTCGTAGACGAACACCTTCGGAAACGAAGACGACTCTTCTTCCTCAATCACGTTCGCACGCTTCGGACAGTTCACGTTCGTCCCATCTTCGTTGCATAAATTCACCTGCTTGCTCATTTTCTTATAACTCAAACTCTTCCCGGATACAGAAGACATCCCGAACCCGCTCGAATCCTCCCCGGCGAATTCGTCCAACGACCCGGAATTTTTATCGTTCGCATCCAACGCTCGCAACAACGCGTCTCTCTCTCGCATCAACTTTATAGCTTTCAACTCCGCATCGTGCGATAAAATATCCAACTTCACCGCGTAATTCACCGCTTTCTTCGAGTCCTCGTCTTCGTACGCGCCGCCGTGTTGGTTTTGGATCTGTTTCATCAGTTTTTGCGCGTCGATTTTCCGAGCGAAATTCTCAACATCTTCCCCGAAGCCGGCGTTTCTGTTGTCGTCGTCGATGGTACTCGTGTTCGTCGTCAGCGCCAAGAGGAGCAAGAACACGGACGCGAGGAACGCTTGAAAAAACAAGTGCTTATTATTACTGTTCGTTAGGGTCGACAATGTTCTTCTCTTCTCGTCCAAGCGAGAGGAAGAGAAGAGCGGGGGTGAACCCATGTTCGTAGTGTGAGGAGTTTTTAAGAGCAGCGGTTCAAAAACGCTCTCATGAAAAACGCTTGGAAACGCGATAACAGCAGTATTAATATTAATCGGTGGTTTATTTTCGTAGGATGTTGTAGTATACACGCTGTCTAAAACTAGTTTTTCTATATGTGTTGTTGTTGTCGCTACTCGCGCGCGCGTTTCTCGAGCGTTTCTTATTAAAATCAGTCGCTGTCGTCGTCGCCGCCGTCGGAGGCGGAAACGACGTCAAAATCGAACGCGTCGTCGTCGTCGAAATCGTCTTCACCTTCGTCTTCCTCAAAATCTAAGCTTAACTGTTGCTGTTTTTCTTCTTGTTTATCTGGTTGCTTCTCCGCGGCGGCGCGCTTCGAAGGCGAAGCTTCGCCAGGGGCGTTCGGAGCAGCTTTCGCTGTGAGAAACGCCAACGGGTCGCCGGGTTTCCACCCTACCGGGGGTTTCGGCACGCCAGCCGGCCACGCAGCGCCCGGTTTCCATTGCACGAGTCTTCGTATCAGCTCTTCCTTCGGTAACTTGGCCATCTCTTCGATTTCTTTTTGTCTCTTCGTCGTCTCTTCCTCTCGCTGTCGCTTCCTTTGCAAAGCTTGCTCGTGCACCAATTTCTCCTCGTGTCTTTTCTTCATCTGCGAGACGAGAAAATGTTCCTCCTGAGGTGCCGGTGGGAGTTGTCCGCACAGTTGACTCACCCCTGGTTGATAATTCAGCGGCGCGGACGTGGTGTACGCGACGCGTCTCGCGTATTCTAACAGAGTCTCCACGTTTACTCCGGTGTCTTTGTTCGGGAATTCGATGTGTGATTTTAAGATTCGGTGGTGGCAAAAGTCGATGGCGGTTTGGATTTTCCCGGCGGTTTGACGCAATTTAAGAAGCGCTTTAGCGTTGTTAACATCATTCTCGTCGCTTTTTGGTGGTAGTGGTGGTGGTGGTTCCGTCGATTTCGATCGCGATCGTTTCCTCGCTTTTGTTGTTGTTGCTGCCATAGTGCTAAACAGTCTCAATAATACTGGTGTTTTTAGGTGCGTTCGTTTCTTACGACGAGTTTTTTCTTCTTTTTTGCACAGTTGAATTGAACTGATTTTGGGCTGCTTTTTCACTTTTTTTTTATTTTCCTCGACGAGTTTTTTTCTTCTTTTGATTTTTGAGATTTTTTCGTGAGCTCTTTTACGACACGTCAGAAAAAATTTTCAACTAATCAATTACTACAATACAACAATGGCATCTTCTTTAACCTTCTCCGCGTCTGTCGGACAACAACAAAAAGTCTTCTCCGTGAAGAAGAACGCGAGCAGCAAAAAGAGAGTTTCGGTCCAAACCAAAGCCGCTTCCTTCGTGCGTTTTTGTTCTATTACGTTCTCTCTTTTTTTATGTTTATGTAATCTTTCTCATTTTTCTGATCTTTTTTACTTCTTCTTCTTATCCGCTAATCTTTTTAATCTGTCGACTCGTATCACTACAAACAGGAAGAAGCGTGCAAAGCGAACGGATGCGCGGCACTCGCAGCCGCGGTCGCCAGCGAAGGCTTAACCGCCGCTTTATCCGAAGGCAGTTTTACGGTCTTCGCGCCGAACGATGCCGCCATGGCTGCGTACAGTTTGCCAGAAGGGAAAGCGCTCGGAGATATCTTGAAATATCACTGCATCAAAGGGAAAATCATGTCCAAACACGTGACGAACTTCCCTTTAATCATGACTTTGGAAGGGAACAAAATTGCCATCGATTCCAAGACGTTTAAAACGGAAGGGAAGATTGAAGTCGGGATGCCGCCGCAAGGGACGCAAGGCTTGGCCGGGAGAGTTGATGGCGGGTTCATCGGCGCCGTGGACATCGAATTCGATAACGGGATTATTCACGTCATCGACGGCGTCGCCACGCCGAAGCCGCCTTTGATTGGCCAAAACGGCGGGTACGTTGCCGGCACCGTACCGGGATCTGGCGAAGGCCGAACTGGTTTGGACACGAAAGTGTACACGAAGTAAGTCGTGAAATACGTATGTAATAAATTCTGCTTTGTCGCGTTGATGATTGAGATATCTCTCGTACATAATAAAGAAATAAATTAAAATGGAGTTGATATTGAGATATTAGTATGTAATGTTGTTCTTGTTGTTGTAAATGTTATGTTGTGATTATTTTGAGAAGATGATTTTATTACTTATTCTAACTTGGCGTCGCCTTCTAATCCTCTGACCGCGGCCATGCGTCGCAACGATTGCAGTCCGTATTTTATTTTCAACGCGAACCAATTCAACAAAAACAAAGCAATCGTCCCGGCGATCCACTTGGAAAACTTCAACCAATCCTCCACCGTATTCAATGCCCCCAACGAGAAAAAACCAGTCACTCTCAACGCTTTTCTCGCGTTATTCTGCATCGGCGTCAAAACTTTCACGTTCTTCACCACGTTCGATTCGCCTTTCGTCACCTCTCTCGTATCGCTCGCGAAATATTGAATCGTCGCCGGTTCCACCGTATACGTCCCCGCGTCTTTCACGTTATACACGTACGTCATCTCCTTCGTCTCCCCGACGTCTAAATTCGTCATCTTTTGTTCCAAACTCTCTTCGTTCACTTGCGTCCACTTCCCTTCGGTTCGTGTCTGTGGTGCTTTGACGACGACGTTTCGAGCGTTTGCCAAACCGGCGTTGGTGGCGGTGACCGAGACGGTCACGTTTTCGCCTTGGACGAACGCGCTCGAAGAGACCGTCTGTTGTTTGAAGAATACAAAGAAGAAGATGGTTAATAAAAGAAAAAAAGAGTTATCCTCATCTCTCGTTTCCTCGACGAAGGGTTCAGAGAAGAAAGAGATTCGTCGTTTACGTCGTCGTCGTTGGCGAAATTCGATCGCGGGGAAACGACGAGCGCACGAGTGGGAGATCACAAACACCATCACAAAACCGTACCTGATGCAACAAAACGTGCGCGTTTTCCGAGGCGAACGCCGCGAGGACAGAAAAGGACGCCACGCAGACGCCAAAGAGTAACGTTTTCGTCGGCTTTGAAGAGGAGGACATGATGATGAGTTGTTTCTAAGCGCGTTTGTGTGTGTGTTTTAAATTTGTTTTTCGCGAGTGCGGAAATGAAGCAAAGGAGGAAAAATTGAAACGAAAAAGTACTGTACTCGTTAAGTCGTCCTCGCTGGTCGTTGAAAAGTAGACTACGATGATGCTAACGCTCAAATACTATATTTTATCAGAAACTTTTTCGTTTTATGTCTACGCGGACGTACCCGCCGTCGTAATTTAACCGCTCGCTCTTGGCGACTGAAGTTTCCGTCGCGCGTAAATTTTCGAACTTACGAAAGTTTTCAATCAACTGGTCCAACATTTCGCGGTTGCGCACGGCGCCGAGGAGGCGACATCGCGCGTTTGGGGATGAAGAGAGACGTTTGTTTATGACTTTTGGGAGGAGAGTAGCGTGGTGGGATTCGTAGAGGCAATCGGAGCCGAGGATGATGTCGTACGTGTCTTCTTTCTCGAGAGCGAGGAAGGCGTCGGGCGGTTCTGTCTTCTCCGTGTTGGATGCGCCGTCGGCTCGCCAATCGAGCCACCGAACTTTTGTCGTCTTCTCTGACCCGTTCCTCTCCACGGACTCTGCTAACGCCTCCAGCAAAGGCGCTTCAAAATCCGACAACACGATCTCCTTGGCGCCTAACTTGGCCGCCGCGAAACCCACTAATCCAACCCCCGCGCCGAGTTCCAGCACCGTCTTATCTTTCACGTCGATTATAACACCGTCGTCGTCGTCGTCGTCATCTTTTGGTTCTCCCTCTTTATCGTCCAACTGCTCCGCCAACAACAGCGCCGCTTTCCACAACTTGCCCCCGACGCCGTTCGATAACTTGGTTTCCAATATCGACACTTCCACTCGTCCGTTTTTCATCGCGTACGTCTTCACATTCTTCTTCCTTTTCCGATGCGTTTCTATCGCTTCCAAGCTCTGTCGCAACAACTTTTGCACGCTGCTGCTGTTCGAAGTCTCTTTTTCTATTTCTTCTTCGTCGTCGTCGATATTCGTCGTCAGAGACACTTTCGCCAGCGCCTCGCTCAATATTCTCTCCGCCTCGGCCACTTCCGCCTCCTCGCCGTACACCTCGTCCTCTTCCACGTGTTTCGTCAACTGCTCGATCGCGCTCCGAAATCTTTTATCATCATCATTCTTCGTTCTTCTTCTGTTTCTTCTCCCCTCCTCTTCCTCCTCCTTTTCCTCGTCGTCGTTACTCCTCTGTTGTTTCGTCTCTTCTTCGATGACATCTAACCACTCGCCGACTCGTTCCCCGGCGATTAGAGACGCGTACCAATCGCCCTCGTCCGCGAATTCGCCCTCAGAATCATCAGAATCTTCATCGTCTTCATCAAAGCTTCTCATCTTCTCATTTAATAATGATACTGCCGCCGACGTGGAGAGAGAGAAAGAGAGAGAGAGAAAGAGAACGACGAAGAAATTGGAGGGGGTGGTTCTAACGAACTTCCCCCAAAAGTGTTCTCAATAGACTCCAAGACCGACTGTCCATCGCAATAAATAATCGAAGGCAAGAAAAAGAAAAAATATCTCTCTCTGCGAAAGAAATGTTTTCTGGCAAATTTCTGCTCTTTTTTTTCGTTCTTTTCTTGACCTTTTCTTTTCTGACTCGGGTGTTGTCTACCGATATTTGTGTTATTTTTGGTCCTCGCGTTGGGTTTGAAACGAGGCGATCCTCTCCATTATAATTCTCAATTCATAGTACTCTGTATATATACATATATGCGTTCGGTGAATAAAGCGTAAGACAGGTCTCGGGAGCACACTAAACGCCGCGTAATCATTTCCTCCGTCTGTCTGTCTGTCTCGAGAAGATGTCGTCTTCGAATACTAATGGTAACGGGGAAAAGATTCAGTTGAAAAGAAAAAAGTCCAAACGGCCTCCTCCACCGAAAGTCCCACCGCCGATGCAATTCCAGGAGGAAGACGCGGACTTGAATATCGCAGGTGAACGCGAAGAAGCGCTGAACCCATTCACGAGCGTGGAAAGGGTGGTCGTTTCTGATGGTTCGAAAAAGAAGAAGGAACAACAACAACGAGTGAGAGGACAGTCGGACAAAAGTGTATCGTTCGACCAAAAAGCACCATCGTTTCAAAAGAGGAACCAAGACTTGGGCGGAGAGAACGACGTCAACGACGGGTATTTGTTCGTGAGATACGTATCCATGAAACCGAAGATAACGATTTGGAAATCGCTGGGGTTCTTGTTTTTAGAGATCGGGTTGGCGATTGCGTTCATATCCGGGTACACGATGATGGGGAAAGGCGTACACGTGTATGACTTTTTGAATAAAGACGCGCACTACGACGCCGCGTGGTACATCGGGGTGAGTTGTTTCGGAGTATTTTTTCTTTTGTGGTTGCTCGACGCGGATGTTATTTTAAGGCACGAACGGAAAAAGATGACGAAATTGAAGGAGACGCACGAGGACGACAGCAGTGACGACGAGAGCGGTGAAGGACGAGTCGGGACGCGCGTCGCCGGCGACGCGGCGGGAAAGAAGAGTAAGAACAAAAACGATGACGAAAACGAAAAGAGCGAGAAATCACTCAACTCTTCAGGTTCTGGAAAGATGTTACCGCAGGCGAGAGAGGTGAACGAGAACGATTTGCTCGATGCCAGCGAAGATGTGAAGCAGGATTATAAATTGAAATCGATGGCTTTGAACTTGGTCATTTTGATTTGTGGCGTTGGTTTGTTCTGCGCGGCATTGTTAGCGTCTGGAAGGTACGTGACCGCACCGGTGGTTATTTACGTGTTGGTGAAGATTGGTTTCACCGCAGTGTACAAGAAGAGCTTTTGCAGAGGCATTTCTACGCGTTCCTTCATGGTTGCCGCATCGAAGTGCTCGTTTTTGGCCGGTGCTTTGATCATCGGCGCTTGGTTCTTTTGGGTCTTCGCCATGGAGAACAATTGGGATAAACACAAGTACACGTTTCCGAACCGTGTTTTCGAGTGCGATACAACCGCCGCGGATGGGACTGATTCCGGATGTGTCAGCGTGTACATGATGTGGATGTTACCCGGGGCGACTGGGTTCCTCGAGTTTCTCTTCGGCGCGACGGCGAATTTTCTCTCCCGACCAGGTGGTGCAGTAAGAATGATTGCGGTTTTAATGATGATTTTTGGTCTGGGTACATACATTCAAGTGTCCATTTCTGGTGTGGAAATGGGCATCGCGGACGATATCATCCAGTTTGTCGTGCTGTTCGTCGGGATGTTTCTCATGCTCCTGTTCGCCGCCGCCGGGAGAAAGAAGATTTCCAAAATTATCAGAGACACCGGCGTGGAGACGAAAGTGGCCGCGGCAACGAACCATCCAATCATGAAAGGTTTCTTGTTATGCGCGATTGGCCCGGCGCTACCGGCCGCGTTGTTAATCTCCGCCGTTTCATCCGCCTGCAGGCGGATCGGTCTCACGTTTCGACCGAAAGTATTGGACCAGCAAATTCCGGAAAACGAAAAAGATGGTCTCATCACGCACGAATGCCGCGCGGTTTTGAAGTGGCTTTTCGATTCGCCAACAACGACTATCGTCTACGCCACCTGGATTGCGCTTGCCTACTTCATAATCTCCATCGGCGTAGGTAAAGGCGCGGTGATTTTCCTGGCGTGGTTGGTTTCCTATTTGAAAGCGCAAGAAGTTTGGATGGTGTTTCTTGTGTTCTTTGGCATTGGCGTCTTTATGTTCTTGCTCCCGCCGATCCCAGGTCCCCCGGTGTATTTGACCGGTGGTATCGTCATCGTCGGTGCTTTGGAAGAGTCCATGGGTTTCTGGCCGGGTGTTATGATTTGCGGCGCCATGTGTTGGTTCGTCAAACTGTTTTCGTGCATGTTGCAACAGAAAGCCATCGGCGAGCCTCTCGGTAACCGCGTCGCGGTTAGAGCCATGTGTGCGGTCAATACCCCTCAAATGCGTGCGATCAAAGTCATCTTGTTACAGAAAGGTTTACCTATTGATAAACTCGCGGTGTTGTGCGGCGGCCCGGATTGGCCAACCTCGGTCTTGTGCGGCATCATCCGAGTCCCGTTACACGAAGCAATGTTAGGTACTGCCCCGGTGATTGTTTTATACTTGATGTACGTCGTCGTTTCTGGCGCTGTTCAGTTGAAAATCGGCGGGTGCGAAGCAGCGACGACGGTTTCCACCATACTCGCCGAAGACGACACTTCGAAAAACTACTGGCAACTCTTGAACGCCGTCATGCTCGCGCTCTCCGCCGTGAGCATGGGCGTCACCATGTTCATGTTCGCCTATTTCATGGATAAAGCTTTAATTAGTCGAAAAGATGAAATCGACGCCGTCCCAATCGACGTCGAAGTCGAAGAGTACGAGAAAACGCAAGAGGAATTGAAAGTAGCGTACAAAAAAGTCTCCGAGTGGGAGGTATTGCCGAAAGGCCAACGCGCGTTGTTATGTCTCGCGTGTATATTTTCCGTCGGTAGCGCCCAAGTAGCGACCGTTTTATCCACGGAATGCTTTAAAGAGTTTGGCGTGGCGTGCGAAGTAGCCGTGATGGATGTCGTCACTTTGTTTGGTTGGATCGTTTTGGGTGTGCACGCGGTTGGTTTTACTTTGATGATCGCGTATGGGAAGGTTCAAAAGAGAGCGGCGGCGCGGTACCTCGAGAGCGGGTTGAGTAAAGAGAGCGCTTAGACGAATAAGGCTAGAAGGTGCCCACCTTACCGATGATAGTATATATTTTATGATTTGAAAGTGAGTGAGAAAAGAGAAAAGAGAATGCTTTGTATTTAAAAGAGAGAGAAACTACTACTACGTGTACTCCGTTTGAGATTTACATATTTACAAAGTCAGTTTGGAACACATCCCCTGACAAATTTCTGAGTGCGTCACACGAAACACTTCACTTAAAAAGAGCAGTAAAAGAAATCGAACATGTCCCTCCCCTCGTCCACAGTTTCCTCTCTTCTCCAAATCCTCTCCCAACCCGCGCTCATCTTCCTCAGCGTGTGGTATTACTCGTTCCGAGCGTTGGTTGGAATTCCCATAACGCTTTTTTGGCAGCTCCTTTTGTCTATCCATTCTCTCGGTTCAAAAACAAGAATAGAACGCGAAGACGAAAGGAAGGTGCAATTCTTCGACGGCATCGTCACGCACGTTCGTAAATTGCCCATGAGACGGAGCTTCCGGTACCCGCTGAGAATGGCTCTGGTAAACCTCAGCAATCCTCCAACGTGGTGGAGAAAGAAACAGGCGAATTTGCACTTGAATGCGAATGAGATTTGGGAACGAACGCGCGAAGACGTGCCTTCATTCGTCAAAGAGAAGGACGTTTCGATCCATTTATTAACCTCTCCGATGAGTTTTGGGTACCATCAAAATCCGATTTCCGTGTATTACGTGGTATTAAATGAAACTGGAGAGTGTCTCGTGAATGTGACGGAAGTTACGAACACGCCGTGGGGGGAAACCGTGAGGATGAACTTCAACAGCAGCAAAGGAAGCGTACAGAATAGAAAAGGTATGGCAGAACCGTTAGGCGCACACGTGCCGAAAAGCTTACACGTGAGTCCCTTTATGGACATGGAGTCGAATTGGCGAATATTTGCGTCGGATATGCCTACGGTGAGTAAACATTTGAAGTTAACGGTGGACTGCGTGGAACATCCCGAGTACGGGGATTTTTTTCACGCTGCTTTTGTCGCGAAGAGAGACGAATCGGATACCAGAGGGGCTAGGAACGATTGCGGCGGTTTGCGGTTACTGTATAGAAGAGGGTTGAGTCCGCACCGAATAGCGTATTGGATTTACCACCAGGCGATTTTGTTGTTGTGGAAAGAAAAAGCGACGTTCTACGGACCTCCCGGATTAGACGAGATTAGAAAATTGACGAACGAGAAGAAGATGCACTGTAAAGTAAGCAGCGTGGTGCGAGTTGGAGGCGGGTGCCCTGCGAGAATCGCGTGGCAACCGGCAAAAAGTTGGCCTTGGCAAACGTAAATAGCATGCCCGCGTAGAAAGAATTGTACCGAATACTTGTGCATATGTATCAAGATAACGAAAACGCTTTCCGGCGTTTTCTCATCAACTTATTGTGTTAGCTTACAAATATTTTCTCTCTTTCAAGAATTGCACCCGCAAATGTATTCTCCTAAATAATACAAGTGATCGCTCACGCTATACCGTCTCCACACGTGATCTTCGCCGCCTTTCCATTCACCGCTTCCATCGCCGATGGTGATATTTCCGTTTCGATCTTCGTACACCTCGGTCGGGACGTGGCGAAATCCCAGAAGAGTATTCGGTACGGAAGGCACGACGTCTCTTCCGTGAGTCAATCTGTACGTTTTGAAACCGAGCCGTTCTGCGTAAATCTCCGCAAACACGCCATCGCCAACGCGCGGAGATCCAAACGTATACACGCTCTTTACGTCCACTTTCTTCTGTATGATGTGTTTCCGATCGGGATCGTGATTGCCGCTTTCCAAATCCATCGCCGCGATCGTCGCCAAGGCTCCGCCCAACGAGTGCCCGGTAATTTCAATCGGAAAGGGTGGCAAATCTTTCTCATTCTTACTGCTACTCTCATCCTTCTTTTCTCCTTTTTCTTCTACACTCAAACGAACACCATCATCGTCCGATTCAAAACTGCTATACTTCTCGCTCAACCTCGCGACGGCGTACGTCAAGTTCAATCGAATCTGCACGTACGCATCTAAAAACCCCGCGTGAACTCTTCCTTTCCCTTCAAAATCAGCCACCGGGAACCCCGCGTGCGTGGCATCCAAATTTTCCAACCAATTCTCGAACGATTTCGGCTCGGTCCCTCGAAACGAGACCACCGCTCGTCGCCTCTCCTTATCGTACCCTATAAAACCTTTCACGAATCGCTTCTCCGATTCAAACACGGTCACGTCCACCAAGGATTGTTCGTCGCAAAATTCACACGTCCAGTTTTGTAACCCTCGTTCGCAATACGCCGCCCCGCTCAAACGGCGAAACCTGATCGCTTCGCTCACGGAGAAGTCTTTCGATGGGTTCAAAGGGGATATCGGTGGTATCTTCAACTCTTTGAAAAGTTGTTGGTGTCGTTTCGAATGCATTTCCCGAGCTTCGCTCCTGCTAAAAACGAGGAGGAAAAAGAGGTAGAAACTGATCCCGCCGCCGCCACGCATGATGACGACGATCTCTCTCTCTCTCTCTCTCTCTAGAGAGAGAGAGAGATTTCTGCAGAGGTCTGCGTTTGATTCGCGCAAGTGAGAGAGAGAAATGCAAGAAAATTTTGTGAAGAGGATAAAGAGGCAACCCCTCGTCTCCTCTAACGGTTTCAAAAGGACTACATACGCGGCGGAAAGGTCACTCTTCTTTTCAGAATTACAAAGTATACAAAGGCTCGATATGTCTGCTCTATACGTGTTGTTGTTGTTCCTCCTCTACGCATCTCTGCTCTATGATGTTGTTGTTAATGTTTTTGATGTTAATGTTACTCTCGTTCGTTCCGAGCGCTCGACGACTGAGCTCTTGCCAGACCTCTCTCTCTTTTATAATGGAACGACAACAAATTAAACTTTCGGATAATAGTGTTCGTTCGTCCCTTCCGGCCGAACCGGTTCTCCTCTCGCCACGTTGTTTACTACTCGTTGTTCTCGCATCATCGGTTCCATTCTTTGTGCTTGTACCACTCCCGGTCCGTAACTTACGCGTTGTAAACTCCCATCTTCCCCGACCACCATCTGTGTGCCTTCCATCACTTCTCTGCGTCTATCGCACGGGCAGCAGCACACGAGCAAACCGAACGGGCCGAAAAAAACAGCCAAACCGATACAGGAGAGGCACGAGATTGGGCCGAAGTATTGCTCCTCTCGTATTGGGGCAGGGAGGAGCACCGTTTCTCCCGGTCGCGCGTAAATCACTTGTTGGGACATCTCTCTTTCCAAAATGGAATGACGACTCCAATTCGCCAGAGTTTTTACTTCCGCTTTACGGTACGAGAAAAAACAAAGGAGATATCGTCGTCGCTTGGTATTAAAATGAGTTCTCGAGAACAGCACTACGCGAAAGTGCGCGAGGCTTTGACCGACGCGTTGCGCAAGATTGAGACAGATGACGACGATGATGATGATCAATCGAACGTGATGATGATTCCAACACCGTTCGTGGAATTTCAAGACGAATTTCCCGAGCAGTTGTACCCGGAAGTACGAATCGAGCGAGCGATTGGAGGAGGAGTAGGAGGAGCAGGAAGTAGTAGTAGTAGTAGTAAAAACAACAGTAACAACAACGAAGTTATACTCGTGGAGAGCTCGAGGAACAGTTTTCGTGTATCCGTGAAGCTGAAGCATTCGGACGAGTTAGACGCCATCTTGACCAAGCAACTGTCTCGGTTCATGCGCCAAAGAGCGGAGCAGTTTTCAATCGTACGGAAGAAAACGACAAATAGCGATGCGTTCGATTTAAGTTTTCTAGTCACGCAGAAGCACAAGAAACAGTTCGTGAATTCGAGTTTAGTAGCGTTCATGGTGGACTTTTTGAAATCCGTGGACGGGGAGATTAGCGAACAGAAGTTATCGGTGAGCTCGAGAGGGAGAGCGGTGGCGGAGGAGTTTCTTGGCGGTTTTTGCTGAGTGTAGTTTATAATAATGTGTACAGCTGCCGCGTATTTCTATTTCGTGTATGTATAATTTGTGTCTATGTGTTTGGTGTATCTATCTCTTCTTCTTCTTCTTCTTCTTCTTCTTCTTCTTCTTCTTCTTTGTTTACACTAGTTGCCGTCCAGGACGCGACAAAAATCAGCTCTCACGATGCACCGCGCGGTCTCGCCAAACCCGTTTCGGGCGAGAACTTCGCGAAAGGGTTGGAAAATTTCAACTCTGTTTCCGATGGAAACGTTCAATTCTTTTTGTAACTCCTTGGTGAATAACACGGTGACGTCGTATTCTCCATTATCGTCCAAAAGGTCGCGGAGTTCTTTCTTTTCCTTTCTCTTTTTTAAGAAATCTTCTTCGTCCTCTTCTACATTTTCCTCCTCGTCCTCCTCATCTAAAATGTCGCCGATGACTTCAGCTTCGGTCTTTTTCCTATGCATCGGTTTCGCGTACCCGAAACATCTGAAAATTCCTCTTTCCATCGTTACCGAACGCACGTGGAACGTGATGCCGTTTTCTCGTGAAGACCCTTCGTCGTATTCAAGGCGATTTTTCTTTACGTTTTCCTCGAATCGGAGTTTGTTGATTTTCAACTTTTGCAACGCGCGTTTGAGGCGCGCTTTAGGACCGCTCCCCGTGAATTCGGCGCCTCTTTTGGATTTCTTGCCTCCACCTCCGACGCCGTCTAAGAACAAATCGTTCGTCGGTGATGCGAGTTTCGGTAGAAAAGAAGTGACTTTCTTCTTTTCTTTTTCTTCTTTACCTCCCGCTTCTCCTTGTTTTTGCGTCTGGTGGATTGGGGGCGCGCCATCATCGTCGTCGTCGTCATTGCCTGTATCATTCCTCTGCGTCGTTGTTACGGCATTCTTGGGCAACGCGACGACATCTATGTTGGTCTCATCCTCACCGCCGTTCTCGTCGTCTCCACTGTCGATTATGTCGTCCTCGATGTCGTCCTCGATTTCCTCCGTGCCGTTGCCCAACGACGACTGCGTCCCGTCCAAGCTGCTGTTCTTTTTGCTATCGTATCTTACTTTTTCTATAACTGGAGCTGGTTTTACTACGCCTAATACTTTATCTCGCGTCGAGGTTGGCATCTTTGACGTCGATCGAGGGAGTTGTATTCCTCCTTGACCACCATCACCACCACCCCTTGTTGTCAGCGGTAACGCCTTTGGTGCGTTGATATTGTCGTCTTTTCTACCTGTTCCTCCAGTTGTTTGTTTCGTCGGTTTGTTTTGCTGCACTCTTTGCATCGTCGTGGGCAAAGTCCCGCGATTACTCGACGGCAGCTGTTGAGACGGCTGCTGCTGCGTAGAGGTCATGACTAAAGCCGTCTTCCGCACGTTCGCTTGTTGGCTCTGTCTTCCTCCTCTCGCGGCGGTAGTTTTTGTCGTCGTAATTTTACCCCTCTTCGACGGTGCCGACGTTGCGTTCGCGTCTTTCGCGGATCTTTTCCTCTGGTTGTTCGTGAACGCTTTCGTAACTTGCGTCGTTTGAGCAGTAGCGGTAGTCGTCTTTCTCTTCTTGTTCTTGTTGTTCGCCGCGCCGCCGGACGGCGACGACACCGTTTGCGTCGACGGACCATCCATACTTTCTCTGTGCTTCCTCGGACTCCTCCGAACGGTCACTGCGGTTGTATTATTATCGTTAGTAGTCGTTCTCGTCGCTCTCACCACTGCTGCTGATGCGGTCTTACGCGCGCGCGGCGACGTCCTCCTCTCGAACCCATCATCCAAACTGTTATTGTTTGTATTCTTCGCCATCGGCGTCGTCATCGCGACGGCGCCGTCAAAGTCATCTTCATTTGTCGTCGTCGTCGTCATCGTCGCCGTCGCTTCTAAACTCTCGTTCCCGCCTCCCCACAACCCAAACCCACTGGACGGGTCTTGAAACCCCATTTGAAACCCTTCGTTGACATCCAGATTCATCATCTTTATCCTCCGCTCTTTCTCTCCTCCATCTTTTCTTCTTTCGTTTGTAGCATTCGTAGTCGCATTCGTATCATCATCGCTCCTGTCGCGAAAGTTCTGTTTCCTCAGCAACGCTTTCTGGTCTACGTACGTGATCACCTCGTGCGGCGGCTCGAGTTCTTCTTCTTCTGTTTCTTCGTTCTCGTCCACCACGAGTTGTTCGTTGTTTCTGTTCTCCCTCTGCGTCATCGTTTCAAAATTGCAAATCCTTTTCCTCCTTCTCAAACGATTGTATCACGCACACAACAAAAGCGCTTCTTAAAAAGAAGAAGAGTCGCACGACTCTCACAGCAGCAGCAAAAGCGTGCGTTTGTGAGTCGACCCAAAAAGCAGGAACAAAAGCCTCCTTCTCTTCTTCTTCCTCTCTCTCTGTGTTTAAAATCACCTAATAACAATAACAGAGAGAGAGACCTTTTTGTGCGCAAAACCAACCAATTAATTGCCATAAAAAAAACCAAGGCAAACGTTTAGGGTATTAAACCCTAATACTTGAGAGTCTCTTCCTCCCCTTCTTTTGTTTGTTCACCATACTAACGAACAGAAATTATGTTTCTTCGACGTCCTCTTTCTCTTCTTTCCAGCTCGGGGTTGAGAAGACAACGACGACAGAGAGGCGGAGAAAGACACGGGTTCAGAGGAGGAGGAAAGAAGAAGCGCGCGTCTTTCGCGTCTTTGACGACGAGTACTAATGATACGAATAAAGAAGAATCATCAATTTTCCAATCTCGCTTGTATTCCCCGAAACCGACGCGTTTGTCGCACATCCAAAGCGCGTACGTGCACCTGCCGTTTTGCAAACAAAAGTGCCACTACTGCGATTTTGCGACGCAAATAATAGGAGACAGAAGAACAGGACGAGATGGGGGGAAAATAAACGACGCGATGGATGCGTACACCGATTTCGTGTGCCGGGAAATCACCCACCAAGGACGGTTACGTGGGACGTACGAGAAGACGAGCTCGAGAGGAGGAAGAGAAAAAAACGAGAAAGGGTTGGCAACGATTTTCTTTGGAGGAGGGACGCCGTCGTTAATGTCGGTGAAACAAATGGAAAAGTTACTGGTGAGTTTAGAGAACGCGTTTGGAATCGATTGGTCTCAGGTTGAGATATCCATGGAGTGCGATCCCGGGACGTTTACGCGGGAGAAGCTGAGAGGCTTCGTAGGATTGGGCGTCAATCGAATATCGTTAGGCGCGCAGAGTTTCGACGAGAACGTTTTGAAAGCGTGCGGAAGAACGCACGGGGTTTTGGAGATTTACGAGAGCATAGAGCACGTGCACGCGTTATTAGGGAGTGGTAGGAGTAGTGGTGGTAAGAGTGATAGTAAATTTAGCGGGAGTAGATCAAACTCAATCGAGACGTGGTCGATCGATTTAATCAGCGGTTTACCCGGGTCGACGTTGGAGATTTGGGAGAAGGGTTTATATGAAGCGATCGAGTGCGAGGCACCGCACGTGTCCGCGTACGATTTGCAAGTGGAAGAGAAGACAGCGTTCGGGAAGTGGTACGGGGACGACGATTCAGACGATTCAGACGACGGGTTGCTCTTTTTAAAAGACAGCAGTAAAAATCGAGACAAGCGCACGGAGGAGATGAAAAGAGCGGATGCGAAAGCGAAAACGTTCGAAGAGCGGATGGAAGAAATCAGACGAGAAACGGACGACGATTACAGCATAAAACAGAGAAAGAAACTAGAGAAGGAACGGCAAAACAAGAAAGTGGCGTATAAACTCGGCGACCGGTTACCTCTCCCTTCCGAATCCGTCGTCGCCGAGCAGTACAAGTTAGCGTCTGAAATCTTAACCTCGCGCGGCGGCTTCCACCGGTACGAAATCTCCTCCTTCGCTAAAGGCGTAGAAAACGAATGCAAACACAACAAAAACTATTGGGACGCTATAAACGGCTCGTGGTACGCGTTTGGTTTATCTGCCACCAGTCGCATCGACAACGAACGATTAGCGCGACCGAGAGGGATGAAACAATACTACGGTTTCGTCCAAGATTTCGAACAAAATTCCTTCGGCAGCGAAGAGGCGTTTACGCAGCTACGAAAAGATTGCACGGACGAGGAAGTTTTAGATGAAATCGCGGACGCGATTTTAGAACGCATCATGCTCGGTTTTCGAACCGCGCGAGGCGTGGACGTTCAAGAGCTCGAACGTTCGTTCGGAGCAAAAGTCGTCCAAGAGTTATTCGACGCGTTGCGCTTCGTCGAAGAAACGTCCGCCAATGACGTTGGAAACAACACCTTTGGCAAAAAAGCAAAGGAGAAGGAGAGGAAGCTGTACGAAACTTTACCACGGGACGACGATTCAAACAAAATCAAAGCCGTGCGCTTGACCGACCCGGACGGGTTCTTGGTCTCCACCGAGATCATCGCCACCGTCATCTCTCGCATGCCTTCGTTGAAAGACATTTGAGGAGAAAGAAGTTTGCGTTAAAGAATAAGTACGGTAGATAATTATACGCCGGTGTAATAACAATAACAGAACAAAGCCTAATGCTACCGCGACAATTCTCTCTCAGAGAGAGAAAGAGAGAGAGAGAGATTCACCACCAACTCCCCGTCGGCCTGGGCACTTCTTTCAACTCGTACTCCTCCTTGACTGTTTCCCTCAACTGTGCCTCGTTTTTTTTCTCGTCCCTTTTCCTCCTCTCCCGTTTCCTTTGCGCTAACACCGGCGCTCGAAAATCGTTCACCTCTTGTTTCGCGTCTTTCACGTCCAACCGGCCTTGAATGATGTGCGAGAGACCGAAACTTCCGAGAACGGCAAACGCGACGAACGGCATTCCGAGACGGAGGAATTCGAGTTGTTTTCTCTTCGTCATCTTCTTCTTTGTCCTTCTTCAGTTCAACCACCCAAAATCTCTCTGGAAAAAAGGAGAGGAGGGGAAACGAATGACGAGAGCAAAAGCCACCATCTCTTTTCAATATAAAGCTCTTTTCATCGATGATTCATTCTCTCGTTCTGGATGTTGAGATGATATTCGTTTTATGGGGAAATGTCTCTCGTTTTTCCTCCATAAATTCAGAGAGATAACGCACAGAATATACGCACACTTGTATTACTCTCGATGTCCTCCGCAACAAAAACGCTCGCAGCCGTGCGCCGCTTGACAAACACCACCAGTTTTAGAGGGTTTCGAACGTCCTCTCAGGCGCGAGGGAACCCGGGCGATCCAGGTACGATAGTATAAAATAAGCTTCGTTTGATCTAAAATCTAACCCCCTTCCTCTCTTTCTCTCTTTGAAACAGAATACATCCACGCGAAAGAAATGTACGCAATCAGGGACATTTCTTCGCCAAAGTTAGTGTACGGGATGGCGGTTGCCGCCGTCGTCGGGGTTGGGGTGAGCATTCCACTTTTCGCGGTGAACTTTCAGCAAGGGAAAAGATGATGATTTGAAGAGGAGGAGGAGGAGGATGATGATGATTCGAGCGAAAGAGAGATGGATTTGTTTTCCACCCACCCCGCGCGAAAGCGCGCGTGTACATCAAATACTGTGAACGTAGTTTTAGCCGGTGTGTGTAATAACGTACCGTGGCAGAGTTAAAAGTTCTACATGTATAAAATCAAGTGATAGTAGTATTACATGTGAAAGACGCGTTTTTCTCGCTCCTTATTTACTCTCTCTTTTACTCGTTCCCGTCTCCACCACCACCCTCGCCTTCGTGTATCTCCACCTCCTCGTCTTCCATTTCCTCGTCTTCCCCGCTCCCGACGAACAAACTCGGTTTCTTCATGCTCACCCCGTATTCGCTCAACACCTCTCCCAACGTCTCCGTCGTCAACACGACGCGTTGGTTTATCTTCCTCAGCTTTTCATCTTTCGGCAGCGCGGCTAATTTGTTCGCTTGCACTTTAAAACAGTCGTCCGCGATTTGTTGCATGAACTTTTGCGCGGCTAAGGAGATTAATCGTGTCACTCTTACGTCCGGTTCCCCGACGCCGACTGTTTTTAACACCGAATTCGTGTACTGATCCGGAATCGTCGGTGCCATCTCGTCTAAATCCTCCAAAAAGCGATACAAATCGGTTTCCGAGATGCCTTCGGCGCCTAAAATATCTTCCGCAGTGTGCGACGGCGGGAGTTTGTTCTCGTCTAATTCATTTTCTTGGTCTTCTTTTTCGTTGTCTTTCTTTGCGTCGCGAGTGGTGGTCGTCGTCGTCGTTTCAAACAAAGAAGACACGTTCGTTTTTTGTTGGACGGATGCGTCTCCCAATTGTCGCTGCTCCATTTGAATGTATTATACCTCGCTTTAAAACTCCTTTTCCACGCTCTCTCTCTGTGTATATAACAGAGCTCTCTCTCTGTCTCGCACGAATTCTTTTCCTCGTCTTCTCCTCCTTCTTCTTCTCCTCGTTCTGGTTTTGCGCGATGATAACAACAACAGCAATAACAACGACACCAACCTTAGTTTTATTATAAGTGAGAGATGTTTGAGAGAAGAGTTGTTTGTGCGAGAGAACGAGGAAAAGAAAAAATTCCAAAATTTAGGGTTTTAATTCAATTAGGGTTTAAGTAACAGTCGTTAATGCATCAAAAGAAGAAGGAGAAGCGCATTCGTAGCACACGACGAGATGAGTTTTGCGACGACTTTTACTTCCTCTCGTTGTTCGCTCTCGTTGAGCGGAGGTTCTTCGATGAACATCCTCTCTTCTTCGTTTTCTTCTCACCGAGGAGAACGAGGATGGGTTTCGCATCAAAAGAATACCACTACTACGAAGAGTACTCATGGAAGAGGGAAGAATTTGACGGCGGCGGCTTCGTGTGCTTCGTCCAATCATCGTCATCATCATCCGACGACGACGCGAGGAAAAAACTACTTTCAAAAGAAGAGGACAACTTTGAACGAGACACATGCAACGGTGAATGGTTTAAACGCGATCAGAGGAGCGAAGAATACTCACTCGAGGAGAAGACCGCGAGGGGGTGGTTCGAGTGCAACGATCGTCGGAAAAAGCTTTTCTTCTTCGCAGCGAGAAGAACGACGAACGACGAACGACGAGGACGAGGACGAGGACGAGGAGATGTTTGCTGAAGAGACCGAAGAGGAGGAGAACGACAACGTTTTGATGGAAGCCCCAACGTCGAGAAGACAGCATCGAGCGTCTGAAAAAGAAAACCAAAAGCCGAACAACAACAACAAGATGTTAACGAAGATGAACCAATCGGACATAACGAGTCAACTGTCGAGATTGGACGACGCGAAGTCGATATTAGAAGTTGTCGAAGAGAAATCCGAGCAGTTCAGCCCGAATAACAGCGTGCAAGCGTTACACAGAATAGCGGTGTCCTTGACGACCAGAGCAGGGAGGTTACGGAGGAAAGAAGCAAAATTCGTGTTGGCGGATGCGAGATTTTCTGTTTTGTTGGACTGCGTGGAGACGCACGCGAATAAACTGGATAAGTTAGGTTTGGAAAGACGGAAGTGGTCGTACGCGAAGTTGGCGTTACCGAGCGAGTATAGGATGCGCGCGGCGTTGAGCGTGAGACTGTTGGATCGGGCGAAGGATTTGCAAGGGGATTTGATGGATGCCACCGACGCAGGATTTATTTTAAATCGAGTGGAAGAGCAATACGACGTGTTTAATAAAGTCAACGCGAGCACTGCTTTGCACCGATTGGCGAGGGTGATCACGCAACCGAACTTTGGGAGCAATAATAATAATAGCAAGAAACGAGCCGCGAAATCGCGAACGGTGAAATCGACGACGGTAGTGAACACTTTAGGAGTAAGCGGCGCAACGACGACGGCGTCAGAACGAAAAGAAGAAGACGAAGAGGAAGGGAACAACAGCGACGAAGAAGGAGGGTACAGACCCGTATCCACGAAAAAAGAACTCCTAGTCGATCCAAGATTCCAAGCTTTACTGGAAATGTGCGAAACGAAAATTCCGGAAATGTCTCCGCTGGGTCTTTCCAACGTCTCGTGGGCTTTAGCCAGGTTATTCCCCGACGACCCGACGAGAGTGAAATCGTTGCTCTCTGCCATTTCCAAACGATCCGCGTTGCAAATGAAGTACGCCGACGCGAAGTGTTTGTCGACGATTTTGTGGGCCTTGGCGGCTTTAGGATTTGAGCCGAGATCGAGATTGCTCGCCTCGGCGCAGCGAAGAGCGTGTGAGATTGAGGAAGAGTTTCGAGCGCCAGATGTCGCGAACGCGCTATGGGCTTACGCGAAATGGGCTCGACTGTTTAGTGGCGGCGTAGGCGCTTTAAAAGAATCCGTCGATTATAGCGAAGACGAAAGCGTGGACGAAGGTAGTTCGAAAAGTTACGGCGGCGATCGAGCGGTGATCACCTCGCTTTTGCGTCAAAGCGAAGCGGTGATGGAAACGTTTTCCGCGTACCAGTGCGCGAACATATGCTGGTCTTCGGCGACGTTGAACGCGAAATTGCCGGAAACGTATTTGGAAAACTTGCTCGAACGCATCGCGAAGGAATCCGATTCCTTAGATGGGGTCGCTTTGACCCATGCCGCCTGGGCGGTCGGCGTTGTCGGGTCCCCGGTGCACGGCGAATCGGATGCGTTCCAAACGTTGATTTCTGCTTGTGCCGATCGCGCGGCAATTGAGAAGACGACCGAGAACAAAGACGAAAACCGAAGAAGAAGAGTCTCTAAAGCTGGTTGCGCGGGCGCGTTGTGGGCGTGCGGCAGAATCTGTTTCGAACCGTCGCCGGAAGATTGCGAAAAGCTGATGGTGCGTTTGTTCGACGGGGAATCAAACAATCTCGACGCGCAAGCGTTAGCGTATGCCGTTTGGGGAATTTCAACCATCGAAGACGTCGAGTTGGACGAGCGACGACGAGAACGCGTCATGGCGAGATTGAAAGAACTGGTCGAAAAGGAAAACGTCGGGCCGACGCACGCGGCGGCGTTTCGAGCCGCCGCGGTCGGTGCCGGTTTAGACGCTTCGGCGTTGGCGGAGACGCTCAAGGTGCCCGCGTAATAGTAAATCGTGTTTATTGTTGTTGTTGTATATTATGCGCTACTACATGCTTTACTATCCATTTACGATGCTATGGCTGCGCGTTACAAAGCTTTGTTCGTAAGAAGGTATATTCAATCGTTTTGATTTTTGCTCGATTTTTATTATCCGCGGCACCGGCGTGCCCACCCTCGGTCATTTCATGGTACAAGATGGTTTCTTTAGCTTTCGCTTCGTCTTTGGCAACTTTGTGTGCCTTTTCCACGAATCGCCTCGCGTGCGACGGGTGGACTCGATCGTCCGCGGTGCTGCACGTAAACAGCGTCGGCGGCATATTCGCCACCGAGCGTTCAGAGATTTGATGGTACGGCGACCAAGCAAGTATTTTCGGTTTCATGTTTTCAATTCTCGGGTCGCCATATTCGTTGATCCAACTCGAACCGCTGGTTAAGTAGACGTATCGCTCCATATCAAGCAACGGGCACTGACTAACGATTGCGCCAAAGGATTCGGGGAAGTGCGTCGCCATGGCGCCGGTTAATAAACCGCCGTTCGATCCGCCGATACATCCTAGTTGTTTTGGCGTCGTCGCGCCAACCTTGACTAAATCTTCCGCGACCGCGTTGAAATCTTCGAAGGATTTCCACCTGTTTTCTTTCTTGGCGCAGTCGCTCCACTCCGGGCCGAACTCGCCTCCGCCTCGAATGCACGCCAACGCAAAATTCATGCCATGGTTTAGAAACGCTTTACCCGTGCTCCCGGAATACGACGGCAAACTGTTAATCCTAAATCCACCGTACCCGTTCAAAACGGTGGGTTTCGGTCCGCTGTTTTCGTCGTTACCTTTTGCTCGGACTAAGAAATACGGCACTTTCGTGCCGTCTTTGGACGTCGCTTCGTTTAAAGTTACTGACATGCCCTCGGAATCGAACCACGAACTGCTCGACTTCAACGATTGCGCGTTTTTTATGCCTTTTAATCCACCTACTTCGTTATACAAATACGTCGACGGGTTTAAGAATCCACTCGAAGACGCAAACAAAGCATTGGTCGAGTTTGGTTCGGCGCCGCCGACGGAGAACGTTTGACAATTTTCCGCCTCGTGCGCGCCTTCCAAGATGAACGCATTCGTCGCGTCGTCGAATCGATAGACGGTAATCTTCGATTGTAAGTTCTCTAAACTAGAAACGTACAAATAATCTCTCGAGTCTGTCGCTCCTTCGTACGCGCACCGATCGTTTGCCGGTTCGTATAATATTTGAATGTCGCACTTCGGTTCCTCGCCAACAGTACGTGCGCCAGCGCCGAGAAACACCGCGTCCAAATGGCCCTCTTTCACGAACGTTTCGAAATCGCACGAGAGTAAACTCCCAGCTTTATACACTTTCCCGCCAAACGACCAAACTTCTTTCGGCATTATCAGCACTTTCTTCTTAAATGTCTGGATGCGACAACTTGAAGCGATCCATTTGACTTTTGTCAAATCCTTATCGCCCTCGAACCAATAATAATACTCGATATCGTTGAACGTAGCCATGCGATAAAACATGGCGTATTTTTCATCCTTATCGTAATAAAACGAACCACCTGCGGACACATCGGTTGGTTCGCCTCTAAAAATCTCCGTCGCGTCTTCCAATTTCGTACCTCTCGACCATTTTCTCGTCGTCAACGGATAGCCGCTGGGGCTCATCGTCCCTTCGCCGTAATCGTAACCGACCCACAAGGTGTCTCTATCAACCCAACAGACGGTGTGTTTCGAATTCGGAATATAAAAAGGGTTCTCTGTCACCCATTTCTTCTCCATCGCGTCAAACTCTCGCACCTCGCACGCGTCCGTCCCGCCCTCGCTCAAGGAAATCAAACACCTATCCGCTCGCCGATACTCCCCGGGACCGTAACACAGAAACCTCGCCCCTTTATACACCCACGATTTCCCTTCTTTTTCCGCCAACGCATCGATATCTAACACCGTCTCCCATTCTGGATCTTTCTTTTTGTACTCTTCCCACGTGGTCCTCCTCCAAATCCCTTTCACGTGGTCCTCGTCTTGCCAAAAGTTGTACAAGAAATCCCCTCGAACTGAGACCGTTGGGATGCGATTTTTATCGTCGAATACTTCCAACAACTCCGCGTGTAACGGCTCGTTCTCGATGGGAGAAGAGGAAGAAGGAAACAGTTCTTGGAGTGTCCGTTCGTTTTGCTCGGCGACCCACGCTAAGGATTTCTCGCTTCGCAAGTCCTCTAAATACTGATTGCAATCCACGTCTGGAGTCTCCGTTTGGTTCGAGGCGGACATTTTGATGATAAGTTTATGTTTTTCCCGCGATGAGAAGGAGGACGATTTAGACGCAAAACGCGTGGTCTTTGCACCGTTAAAGCGCACCACTGCGACTGCTGCTGCTGCTTTTAATGGTGGTGGTACTAGTCGTGTGCGAATAAAGGACGTAATGGTTGTTGGTGTTCAAAACGTTTTGTGCTCCTCGAGACGATGATGCGAAAATTTGTGAAGAAGTGCAAGACGAAACGCAGAAGAGATCGATGGTATTAAAACTTACTGACGTCTTTGGGATAACTCCCGAGGACTCGCAAAAAACTCGTTTGCTCTTGCAAATTCCTGAGCGCATTTTTCGCGCGTTCCTCGGCCATGCTCGCCTCGAAGTCGACGTAAAATAAATACTGGAACTGCATGGAGTCTTGCAAACCTTCCGCCAACGGCGCGGTTTTAAGAGGTCTGGATTCGATTTTCGTCAAGTTGATGTCGCGCAAGGCGAAGCAGGCTAAGGCTTTGAAGAGAGACCCCGGGCCGTCTTTGTTGGCGAACACGATGGAGGTTTTGTATGGAACGCCTTCTTTCGGAGGTAACGGTTCTCGAGCCAAGGCGAGGAAACGGGTCACGTTGCTCGAATCGTCCTGGATTTTTGAATCTAAAATTTCCATGCCGTATAACGTCGCCGCGCGTTCCGAGGCAACCGCGGCGACGTTTTCCAAATTTTCCTCTTGAATTTTCTTCGCCGACCCGGCGGTGTCCTCCGCGGACTCCTTGATGACGCCTAATCGCGTTAAATAATCGTCGCATTGCGCCAACGCTTGCGGATGCGACATCGCCCTCGTCAAATTTTCCTTCTTCGTCCCGGGCAACGCCATCAAACAATGATTGACTTTAAAATTCACCTCCCCGACGACGTGTAAATCGTGCGTGAGAATCAAGTCGTAGTTCTTATGAATGCTCCCACCTAAAGAGTTTTCGAACGGTAAAACCGAGCGGTCGGACTTTTGCGACTCGGTCGCCTCGTACGCTTCTTCAAACACTCCGCACGGGAACGGCTCGGCGTCCGGGTACGCAGTCAACGCCGCTGCTTCTGAATACGCGCCCGGTTCGCCTTGGTACGCAACTTTCAAATTCCTCGGGCAATCTTTGAACCCGGGGAGGTAGTTGGAAATCTCCTCGTCCGTGGACGACATCGCTTTTGCGTCGTTCAATCGTCTCGCGGTATTGTGCTTCTCGCCGTTCCCGAAGAGCTCCCAAGACGTCCAATTCGATTTATTCTCGTCGAGATTGTCCCTTCTCCTATTAGGGAACATCGTCTTTCGTCCGCTCCAACAAAAGGACGTACCACCACGACTACCACCACTACCACCGAGAGCACCACCCCTTCCGCTCGCCGCCGCGCGATGGTGCTTATTATTCAATCCACAAAAACCAGCAGACGCTCGTTCCAATTTGAGTGGAATGTTTCTACAAAAGCTACTCCTTCTACTCCTACTCGCACTCTCGATGTTGTTCCCGCGACTCCTTCTGCGAGAACTGCCACACCACCCAGAACTCGTCGTCGTCGTCGTCGTCGTAAAAGGAAGAGGAAGAGAAAGAAGCGCAAGACCGGGAGCCGAGGACATTGCTTTTCTCCCAAAGACAGAGAGGGAAACAGGAGATAAAGTTTTGAGGCGACGATTTTTTTTTTTTGCGAAACGGCTGCCAAGACTCTTTTTTGTATCTAAAAGAGACACACATGCAGACATTTTGATCAGAGATTGTACGCGCTCACATCACGCACCGTTGCACGCGCGAAGCAGGACTTTTACAGTTGAATAAAATGGCAAAATCAACGACCACTCCCGACGCGGTTTCCACGTCGGTGAAGAAAGCAGCGGACGTGGTGAAAGATAAAGTGGACGAAACCGCGTCGAAAGTGAGCGAAAAAGTGAGCGAACAACTCAAGGAGGCGACTTCCCCGCAAGAGAGCGGGGAAGAGACGAAAGGAGGATTGAGAGGAATGATGGGGAAACTAAAGGAGAAGTTGAGTTTGAAGAGGAAGAAGTCGTCGTCGTCGTCTGCCACGACGGCGAGTTTGACCGTCGCGACGGCGCGTCCGCACATTCCTATTTGCGGCAGCGGGAACCCCAAGAGAAGACAGTGAGAGAAGCGTCCGAGAGACGTGTGACGTGAACGAGAGAAAAAGAGAGAGAAACAACACTATATGTGAACAACCTTTTCGTTGTTTGTACTATTACTACACTTACTACATATACACACACAGAAGAAGACTGAGAGAGATTGATAATACGTGATCTTTTGTGCGTTGCTACCGCATCATCTATGTTCGATTTTTTCTAAGACTTCGTACCTCCGGTTGAATACGTCCCAGCGGTAGGACCGGCGGTGGTCTTCGTCCCCATCGAAGTCGTCGTGTCCCCGGTTTTCGTGTTTTCCCCTCCACCGCCGCCTTCCATGTTTGGATTCTCCCGTTTCACTCTTTTCCGTTCTCTCTTCTCCGCTTTTCTCGCTTTCTTCTCTCGTTTTAATCGTTTCTTCTCCGCCTCTTCCTCTTCTTTGGTGAGTTGTTTCGACGGTTGTTGCTGCGCCGCGGTCGCGGCCGCCGCCGGAGCAGCGGTCAACCCTACCAGTTGTTGTTTTGCCTGTAACTCCGCCTGTTGTTTCGCCTGTAACTCTGCTTGCCTTTTCTGCCGTATGACTAAAGCCACCACCCCTTTCTCTTTCTCGGACAGTTCAAACGTGTCGTATTTTTGCTTCCCGAAATCCAACGCTTTCTGCCAAATCTCGAGATCAAATTTCCCTAATTTCGGTTTTTCCAGCGGCAACGCCGCATCCAAAAGCGGGTATAAATCAAAGTTCGGCCCGACGCGAATGTCCACAGATTTACCAATCTTGCCGGGCATTTCCATTGAAGACGAGTCGAACGGGATCGACGTCGCTTTCGATTTGAAAAAGTCGTGGAATTTCTGTAAACCGACCGCTTGCAATTCGTTTTGATTCCCGTGGTGCAAGTCAGGTTTGGATTTATCAATCGGAGGTAACGACGACATTCTTTCTTCCTATGTGTGATGAGTTTTGCGTAAAAGCTCGTGTCCTCGTGTTCTCCTCCTTTCACTGGTGTTACTTTGCGTACTGTGCTAAGAAGGTTTTGGGAGAGAAAAAGAAATGAGGAAGAGGTGTGGGGGAGTTTTGAGCTCTTCTTCTCTAAATGTTTCCCAAACTCAAATACTTGAGCCGCACGACGAACGAACGGATGAACGCGCGAAAAAGAACATCATACGAAGAAAAGAGAAAGAACGGAGCGAATACTACTATGAATTTGTACACGGCAATAGCATCGTGAATAACAACAACACGGATCGAGGAGATGATTATATATTACGTGGAAAAGTATTTCAAACTTTGCATGTCTCGAGCGTTCTTTCCGCCGGAGGTCAAGTTGGCTTTTCTGAGCTTCTCGGCCATCGCCGCCTCGTCTTCTGAGTCTTCTTCGCCGGAGTGGTCGGAATCGTCGTCGCTTTTATCGTCGTCGGTCACGTACGTGTAGTATTCGGATTTGGGAATAATGTTCACGGGTTTAATCCACAAACCGCCAGAGTTGAAATCGTACACGCCGTAGCGCTTCTTCTCTTCGCTCCATTTGGACGGGACGCACTCTTCGCCGTTCAAGTGCGGTTTGGAGACTAAACCGTCCACGATGCATCTTTTGGAAACGAATTCTCCTTTAGCACCCGTGTTCGGGTCTCGATCTTTCGGCTCCGTCTTTCGCCTCTTCACCTTTTTCTTCATTCTGTTCGCGATGAACTCCTCCAAGGCGCTCGTGGTATTCACGGCGGATTCGCTGTACTCGACGCTATCCTCGTCGACTTTTCCGCTGTTATATCCAATCGGTAAACCTGTTTTCTCGTCCATACCTTTATCGACGACGGAGATACCAAGTCCAGCCATTTGCGCGCGCATTTTAATCCCGCCTAGGGATTTCCTCGCGTTTAAGTCTCCGGCTTTCGCGCCTTTTTCTAACCAAAATCTCGCCACTGCGAAGTTTGCGCCGTCGCCGCCGTACATCGCCTCGCCTTCCTTCGTCGGCGGATTTAAGTTTTTCCAATAGTATAAGTTAGCGACGTTGTTACACGCGGCGCCAACTACACCACCTTCGCCTCCCATGGGCCCTCCATCGTCGGGATCGTTCATCGGTTTCGAAATCTTCTTCCATTCGCTCTGCGAGAATTTGTATCGCTCCTGAATGGTTGCCACTTGCCTCAACAATCTCGCCGCGTGTCGATACAGACCCATGTGCGTCTCAGGGTGGGCTTTGTTCTCATTGCCGACTTTTTCGAGAAATTCAATCGCGTTGTCGATCGTTTGCGACGCCGTCTCTCGAATTTTTTTATAGTTCTCCCCTCCTTTTTGACACGCTCGATCCAGCTTTCGTTCCAAACAGACGACGTGCCAAACTTGATGGTTCGCCACCGCGTGGGCAAATTCCATCATATCTTTTTCACTCGGCATTTTCCCCTTCTTATGATACGCCATGACCTTATCCGCGACTCGTTTCACCGTCTCGAAATAATCATCTCGACACTTCTCGTCAATCTTCAAAGACGCCTCCGTTAACTCTCCGTTTTCGTTCCCGACCATTCTCACTTTCGGTTTCTTCTCTTTCGGGAACATGGACAAGCGCGCCGCAAAATCTCGCTTCCGACGAGATTCGATCATTTGCGGTTCAACGACCGTAATCGTGGCATCTTGAGAGTTGGAGGACGCGTTCGATATCGAGACGCCCGGGAATTCCGCGAGTTCGTTCAGTATGCACTATTGTTTTCGTAGAATCATATGTTTTATTATATATGAGAGAGAGAAAGAGGCAGAAGGTTAGTTAAAAAACAAACAACGACCCGCAGCCAGAAAAACGCGATGAAAACAGCCGCGACGAGAGAATGAGAGAGTTAAAACGCGCGTCGCTCTTTTCGTCGTCTGAATCGTCGAACAAACGAACAAACAAACAAGCAAACGTCTCATCGAGAAGCGGCAACAAAAAGCGCCCATAAATGTACTAAAAATATCCTCCAACTCATCCAATTGGAGGGGCAATCGATTATTATTTTCACACTTCTAAAACGTACCCGTCCAATGGCGTCGTCCCAATACATCGGGTCACCTTTCTCAGGCATCCCTTTCTCGCCTCGCGCGTATTGTATCGCCTCGAAAATCGCCTTAGAGTCCGAGGACATTATGTTTTATACAGAGTTATGATATAATAATAATAACGTGTTGTTGTTACCTTTTTTTTGCTGAGTTTTAGTCGTCAGTGTTTTTACTCAAGAGTTGGAAAAAAATTCGGAAAAACGAACACAACAGAGAGAAACACATGATGGAGGAGGCAAACGCGGACGAGGAGGAGGAGGACCAAGGAGGAGGAGGCGAGAACGAAGAAGAAGAAGAGGAAGAGGAGGAAAGCATCGTTTCGGAAACAAAAACGGAAGAAGAAGTGGTGATAAAAAAAGACCCACCGTTCTGGCACTTGTCCTTTTGCTCGGACGCGGAAATCCGGAATCTCCAACACCGTGACGAAACGAACAACGGCGACTTTGAAAAGGAAAAAGACGAGATGATTGGAAACGAACCTCTGTTTCAAACTCTGGCGGATTTGATGGTGATGGCGTTATCGCTGCAAGAAGTCGTTCGACAGCTGGAGTTTTTTGAAGGCGAAAATATGAGCGAGTGCACGACGCAACCGAGAATCACTCTGGCGGACGTGTTGGAGATTTGCGACGAGGCGGTGCAAGTGGGGTACAGGCAGGCGAAGGCGCACGCGTTACGAAGGACGAATTACGAGGCGAATAAACAACCAGACATGTACCCGATATATAAACAGATATGGCATAAACCAGATTTTAACGACCCGTTTCACGTCGTCATCGTGGATACGAAACGGATTAAAGGGAAAGATGTGTTTAAAGTACTCACGGAGAGGACGAAAACGCAAAGGCATTGTCGCGAGAGGAATAAGGTGTGTAAAAAGGTGTTTTATTGGCGAGGTGGGGTTCCTCAGTTCGTGAAGAGAGAGGAGTTGAAGACATTCGAAGCGAAGCAAAACGCGCGGTCGAAGTTAGATCCGACCGGGGAGACGCCGCCGGTGGAGAGCGTGTTTGAGGACGAGACGACGTTGGCGAGAGCGCTGACGAGGATCGAGAACGATCCGAGGGTGAGCGTGCCGGTAAGTAGGGAGGAAAGTAAAGCGGAGTTAATGCGATCGATGTATTTAGAAGAACACGAGAGGTGGTGGAACGATATGCTGAGTCACGCGTTGACCAGGTTTGACGTCTACGTAACGCAGGCGAAATACAACGACTTGTTACAGTTGAAGTATAAGAAAACGAAAGACGGAAGAGATATTTTGATTGTCCCGAAGAAGAAAGGGTTCTTTTCCCGAAGCTGCGACATGTGCGTGGTAATGTAAAATAGAGCAGTACTAGTAGTACATATGGTACCGTTGCACATGTTGTTGTTATTGTTGTAAATAATTTAGAAGTTTAGTTTAGGAATCTAAAGAAAGTACTTTAGGGGACGTCTTGTTGTGTTTATTCATTTTTTGCTCGCGTGTGTATCTTTATTTGCGTATTCAACTATTGTTGCTATTAGTGTCTCTCTCGATCTCCCTTTTACTTCTACTTTACTGTACACAAGTGTCCTTCATCGTTACTCGTAAATATCTTCTCTTTCTACGCAGCTGTGTTGGTTTTCGTCTTTCGTCACCCGCCAGTAGTAATCGGCTTGTTGGCGTTGACCGAGCATGTGCGCAAACTCCACGTCGTGGGTAATGACGATGAGCTGGAAGTTTTCCTGTTCTCTGCGCGAGTGCATGATATCAATTAGCGAGCGCGCTAAACTTTCCGCGTTCGGGGTATCCAAGTTTGTCGTCGGTTCGTCCAAGGCTAAGATGCCGCAGTTAAGACAGAAGGTTTCCGCCAACGCCAAGCGGATGATGAGGCACGCCAAGACTTTTTGTCCGGCTGAGCATCGACCGCGCATGTCCAACTCGGCTCCGTTGCAAATCATGACGACGCGGTAGTTGTAGGAACTCTTACCCCCAGTTTTTCCTTCTTGCTTCTCGGCGTCTGAGCGAATTTGGATGTAATCTATATCCTGACCTCGGTAGGTTCTTTGCCAAAGCTCTTTGACGACTTTGTTGATGTCGCCCATTTTGGACGAGTGAAACGCCATCAACGCTTTATCGAGCGCGGTATAATATCGATTTAAATCGCTGTTGACCATTTCCAACGTTTGGAAGCGAATGGTTTCCTTCGATAAGCGAGAGTCGATGTTTTTGTATTCTGCCGAGTTGAGTTCTTTCTCGCTGCTTCGAGCCATTTCGCGGTGCGTTTTGACTTGGCCCGCAGCCTCCGCTTTCGTCACTTCCAATTGGTTGTGCACTTTCTCGCGGCGTTTCAATTCCTCTCCTAAATCTTTCACGTTTCCAAATTTCGATGCGGTTTCTTGCAACTCTTTTATTCGCATCTCGAGTTCTTTTTCTTCTTTTTTACCGCGTTGCAACGCGATGTTATCTTCCAACGTTCTCTGAATTTCGCTTTGTTTGTTCACACTCTTCTCCTTCGATTTGTACTCTTTTTGCTTCGTCGCGAGTTTTTTCAAAGTCGCGTCGATTTTCACATCCGCAGACTCGAAAGACTTTTGAATCTCTCTCAAGGTTTGTCTCGCGTTGGATTCGATGTACTTTTGAATCGGGTCGTTCAAGGAATCGAAGAAATCGATGGATTTTTGCAACGTACGCGTTTTATCGTCCACGGCGTCTTCATTATCTTTTTCAATTTTGACGCGTTCTTCGCGTTCGCGTTCGAGTTTCTTCTTTTCGTCTTCTAACGGCGGTAACTCTCGTTCGAGTGTTTCTATGTCTCTCGTCGCTTGGTCTTGATCTCTTTCCAACTTTTTCTTCTCCTCTCTGAGCGAGATTGTTTTCAGTTGGTTTCGTTCCGCGTCCGCCAAAGCGTCTTTCGCATCTCGCCAATTCCTATCCAACTGCGCAAGTTCGTTGTCCGTTCTTTCCTTCTTCCGTCGAAGTACTTTCAATTGATTCTCTTTGTTTTCGCGGTTCGCTTGTTCGACGTCTAAATCTCCAGCAATTGCGGTTATGGATCGAATTTCAGCCTCTCTACCGGACGTCATACCTCCCGGCATCATTCTCAATTGCGTTTCCAAGGTGTTCAGTTCTTGCGCGTGGCGAGAAATCGTCGCCGCGTCTTCGACAACCGCGACAACGGTATCTCTCGCCTTCTTCGCCTCCTCGAGCGCGCGTTGAAATCTTAGCTCAGTGTTGCACGCTTCGTCGAGAGTATCCTGCGCTTTCTTATACTCGTCTTCTGCGGCCGGGATGCGTTTCTCTTTTAATTCTTTATACCGCGCGGCGATGGACGTCAATCCTAATAATTTTTCGCGTTTCGCCTCGCATTCGGTTATCTTTTTCTCGTTGATCTCTAACTGATCAGGCGCCGCGTCTATTATGGTCCGCAACCTTTTTTCAAAGGCAGACATCTCTTTAATATTTGGGAAACCGCGAGTGCACATTGGACACGCGGTGTTGGCAACCGCTTTTTGAAGGTAATCCGTGAGCAAGACGTTACCTGCTCTCATGTACTCCATCGTCTTTTGCGCTTCTTTGATGTCCTCGTTGACCTTGTGCATGGCGTCTTCTACGCCTAATAAACCTTTATCGCCCAGGAGAACGACGGTTGGTGCATCCGATGCTTGCTCTTCGCACACTCTCGCGTCGTCTTTCCAGCTATTCAAAGTTGTTTCCGCGGCATCGACTTCTCGGCGTCTCGATTCTCTCATCGTCTTGGAGGAGGCCAATTCGCGTTCGGCCAGTGTGGCCGCTTCGCGTCGTTCTTTTTCAATTCTTTTAACCTCCTCTGATAACAGCAGCGGTTCCGGAACACCTTGCGCGCCTCGAAACGCCGCCTCGAGACGATCTTTCCTCGAATTTAAAATGGAAGTCAAAGCTTCCTGCTTCGCGGCGATTTCGTCGCGTTTCAAACGAATCTTCACTTGCGTTTCGCCCGCTCTGGCCGCTTCTTCTTGTTCGCTTCTCAACGCTTGGAGTTGTTTATCGATGGACTCTATCTCGTTCTCTATTTCCGTCATTTCTGCTTTCCCGTCACCGGCCAATTCGACTTCTTTGGACCGTTTATTGAAAATCTCTTTCGCTTCTTGTTCATTTTTCTTGTACTCGTCGATGGCGACGACGGTTGCCGATTGCGTCAAATCTTTCGTTATCGCATCAATGTTCGCGCGTAACTCTTCTCTGAGCTTTTGCTTGTCGCGAATCTTCTCTTCGCCTCGTTTCTTTTTCATGTCCACGTTAACGATGGCACTCGTCGCTTCGGCGTGCGCGTTTTGCCTTTTTTCTCGCGCGTTTTTCGCCGCGTCTTGTAATACTTGCAAACGCTCGCCCAACGCTTTTCGAAAGAGTTTCATCGTACTTTCTCTTTCAGACTTGGACGGTCGTTGCGTGTTGTTTCTCGCGCTTTCGTTTTGCGTCGCGTCAACCATCTCGTCGTCCTCCTCGTCGTCGTCCTCCTCGTCTTCTCCGTCGTCGCTCATGTTCAAAATGGCGTTACAAATCGCCTGGCCAATCTCGGCGTTCTCTCTCGCCACTTCTTTCGCGTGTTCCACGCGCTTCTCCAATCGCTTCACGTGTTGCTCGGCTTCTGCTTGTAACCTGCCCACTTTTTGAAACTCTGAATCTTTTTTATCTTTCAAGGCGTCCGATTGCATGTGCAAGTCCTTCACCTCCGAGTGTAACTGCGCTAACTCTTCCTTCATGGTGGCAAACTTCGCCGTGAACTGTTCGCGCAATCCTTCCAACTCCTCCAAGGATTCCGTGTACACGTTGTCAACTCTTTCTACTTTTCTCTCGTTTTCCGCTTTTACCGCAGATAACTTACTCTCCACCGATAACTTCTCCTCCGCCAATCGTCTCGCTCCAGCTAACGCGCCCGTCATATCCTCGACCGATTTCATCGCCTTCTCGATGTTTTCGTCCACGCTCGCGATTTGCGCCTCCAACGCTCGCGCTTTCTGTTCGTTATCGTCTCTCGTGGCCGTTAACTTTACCGCGTGATCTTTCCTCACCCTTAACGTCTCGCACTTCCCTCTCGCATCTTTAATCTCCCCAACTTGTTCCACTCTGAGCTTCCGTATGTGTTCCAACGCTTTCGTATACTTTGTCGCCGAAAAGATGTCGTCGAACTTCTTCTTCAACACGGCGCCTTCCCCTAACGGCCAATTCGATTCTTCTTGGTGCACGAACACCACGTTCTCCAGTATTGCTTTACTCACCCCCATTAATATAGGCACCTCCGCGTTTATATCCGCGCACTTTTTCGTCAGCGAGACTTTCTCCCCGGTGTTCTCGTCCACCATCTGAATAATCTGGTCCAAATCTTTCTTCTCCAACTTCCCGCCCGATTTCTGCACCAACTGAAAACTCCGTATCACCACAAACGGTTTCCCTATGCTATTCTGAAACCTCAATTTTATCTGTGCCTTCACTTCCGTGGCGTCTGCGACTTTTGGATCGTGTATAAACGCCTGCCCCGATCGCGCGCTCGGCGGCAACTCTCCCGTGCTGCCCATTTTTAAGCACTCGATTATGGTGGTTTTCCCTGCACCGTTCGAACCGACGATGAGCGTTAACGGTTTCGGGAAGGTTATCACGTGGTCGTGGTCCGGGGCGAACGCGCGGATGCCTTTGATCAGTAACTGTTAATTGCGATGAAAACGAGGATGTGGCAAAGACAAAGAGAAAGAGAGAGAGAGAAAACATCATCCGTCAGTACTAAACGCGCAAAAACTCTCGTAAATTTCAAAAGATTTGATTGCACTGTTGCGAGAGATGAGATCTCTCTCTCGCGCGCGCAGAAGAAAACAACGACAAAAACACAACAATAAACGCGGTTTTGTCCGTCGTACCTTATCCACCGTGCACATGATGTTCTTCTCGCCCTTTTTCACGTTCTCTTTTACCTCTCTCTCTCTCTTTTTGTGCGTTTGTTTGTTGTGTGCGTCGATGAATGAAGAGATTTGATGAGCGTTTTGCGACGAGACGACTCCTGCGAGAAAAATGCGTCAGAAGTGAGCGCGCAGAAGATGCTGACGACAAAGACAACCATCGTTCGAGCGAACGGGGCGTTCAACGACGAGAACAACAAAAGACGCCCAAAACGGGCGAAACCGAAACCGAAACCTTTGCGTCAAGGCGACGTGACCAAAAAAAGATGCGACCAATGTCTCGGCCTCGGGAAAGTGCCGTGTTATAACTGCACCTCGGGAGGCGTCGCAAAGTGCGATAAGGTTGGATTCGTCCCCGCGAAGAACACCCTCTTCACGTTTCGGCTTCCGTTCGGTTGGACGCGAGAAGGACGAGAAGACGAGACGACCACCAAAATGAAAAAGAAAAAAGGAGAAAAGAAAGACAAAACAGAGGCGAATACTCTCGAGCGGTGCTCGGTGTGCTCGGCGAATGGAAAACTCGCCTGCGGCAGATGTAACGGTCAAGGCGTCCTTCTGTACAGATCCGCGGATTGGCGGTAAGTGTCGAGCGCAGGTTTCAGAGAGCAAACAAGCGCCACCTTTATTGAACGTTGAGGAAAACAACGTTGCTGTTTCTCTCGTTCGTATGAGTAGTAGTAGTAGTGTATTAGTATTGTATTCGTATTCATCTCTCTCCTCTCCCGACGATATATAAAGTTGAATATTTGTGTCTTCTATTGTGAACACTTTCTTGTGCTTCTTTCTGTCCATCAAAATGCCTTCAAAAAGGGCTGCCAGACTTCCTTCGTTTTTGGATAAAATAATTCCTCAAACGTGTGCCTCCTTTTGTACCACGTCTCACCTGATCTTTTCTTCTCTTTGAGATACGACTGCGAACGAGAACGATGTTTGCATCGTCGTCGTCATCTCGCTGCTGCTGCTTCGTTTCTGCTGTGTTACAAAAACAAGAAAGCAAAACGCGTCACAAAAATGCAATGGCGGCGTCTTTTTTGCGGGGGAAAGGACACGTGTCGTCTCCCAGAAAGTCCAACGCACGTTTTGTCGTCAAAGCGGGATCTTCTTTCGAACAAAAGTTCGGCAAGGACGGCTCGGGGGCATTTTCCGGAGGCGTCGGAGGCGGCATGGCTGGACAATCGCAAGGCGAAGTTTCCGCGCAAGATTTAGCCATCTTGCAACAGCGTTTGGGTGGACAACAAATCTCCTTTGAAGGCGCCGGGGCGCAACAACTGCAACAGAAAGGTTTAATCGACGCGCAAGGGAACTTGATGAGCGCAGGGCAGAAACCGATTAAATCGAGCAATCCAGACGCGTTAGAGATTAATTACGATCCGGACGGGGTTCTTGGTGATGTTTCGGATGAGAACGATATGCTCATCGATAGACATTTGGCGAAGCGAGACGCGCAGGCGTTGGAGGCGGAGAAGGAAAAGTTGAAAGAGGAGTGGAAGAAGAAACGGAAGGAATTGGAGGAGGCGAGAGAGGCGAGACCGGAACCGACGTCGCCGGCGGAGTTGGTGACGTACTTTTTCGAGACTGAGTTTAACGAGATGGAATTTGAAATCGTACGAAATAGACCGAAATTAAACGAAGAGTTCTTCGCGTATTTGAAGAGTCAAATGGAAGACGCTTCGGTGAGCGAAGACATGAAAGGGAAAATCGACGCGTTGAGCACGGTCACCTCAAACTTTGTCGGTTTCGTCGATCAAACCACCAAAGCTATGTTACAACCAAAAGAACGAATGATGAAACTGTTAACCGCGAAGGATAAAAAAGCGATGATTTTGGAAATGGTTGATAACGACGAGTTGGATATGAACTTGATGGCGCTTCTCATGACGAACATCAACACGGCCAAAGCCGCAGGATTGGATCAAGAAGCCGCGTTTATGCAGAAGATTTACTCCGCGTGCGCGAAATTCGTCGATGGCGCGTAATTATTCATACATATACATTCTTGTAAAAGAAAGAAGATTCGTTCGTATGCGTAACGTATTAATAATATATTACAGAACAACTCTTTCGTGATGTCTTTCGTGTTTTATCCTCTCGCGCCGACGACGTCTGTTTGTTATTAGTTAAAAATCTTCTCGCTCAGCGTGCTCAAAACCTCGTTCACGACCAGCAAAAACACCGCGGAGAACACGATTCCTACAATCACCACCCCGGTGGTTTGCGCTGCTTTCCCTGCCGTCGGCCATTCGATTAAACCAACTTCCTCGCTCGCGCCGGCAAAAATGTTTATCCCTTCGTCCGCTTTGGCTTCTTTTTGCGAGCGAAGTAAATCCCCCGGAGTTTGTTCTTGTTCTTGTTTACTAGTACTCGTCGTTTCTTCTTTTCGTGCTCCTTCTTCTTCGCCGGTAAACTCCGCCTCGATGACTTCTGAATCTGTTCCTTCTCCTCCTCCCTCTGCGCCTTCGTCGTCCTCCCCGGAGGTTGCTCTCACGACTAAAAACGCGCGATGATTTTGATGATGATGACGACGAGTGCGACGCGCGGAATACGAAGAAGAAGAAGAAGAAGTGCTTCTGATGATACTTTTCGTGGCCTCGGTGCTATTTCTTAAAGTGCTTTGTCTCATCGATGGAGACGCTAAGGACGAGGAGGACGCGCGGAGTACGAAAGACATATTATTCGACGATGTGTTGTGTGTTTTGTGTTATCCGCCGACTTTGTTTGAGTTGTGAGGAAAACGATATTAGTATTCGATTTTCACGCGACGGGAAGCCTTACGATTCAACGACTTATTTCGCGCGCGTGCGGTCTATATTCTCACTATTATTATTACTACTACTACTACTATTACTATGTTGGTGTTGCTGTTGCTGTCACCGCGGCTATCAAACTTGGTTGTACTACTCGTCTTTTCCTTCTCCGTCCGGTATCAAGAGGAACTTCTCAAACGCCTCGCGAAACTCTCTCGAGGTTGGCACGCCGTGTCCGCCCTCGTGTTCGAACACGACTGATTTCTCCTTGTTGTAGAATTTATCTCTTAAGCGATCAGATCGGTCTCGAGTGACCAGAGCGTCGTTCTTCCCGTGCACGTGCATCGACGGGACGTCGATGACGCTCAAATTCTCGTCAAAGCCGTCTTTCTCGTAAAACCGCGCGTCTAAAGGATCAAACCCGGCGACGCTGACCACCCTTCTCACGTTCTCAAACAATTCCGGTTTCACTCGCTTCAGTATTCCAATCAACGTCGCGCCTTGCGAAAATCCAACCAGAGCGCGCACGCGTCCTTCGTGCTCTTTAAGCGCGTTTTCAATCAACGCGACAGTTTCCTCCAAGCGAACGATTTTTGTGCTCTTTGCCGGACGTATCCAGCTCCCATCTTTCGCTTTCGTCGCTCCGGAGGACACGTTTTCCCCGGCTAACCACCACGATCGCATCGTTTCTTCGTTCTCTCTTTTCTCGATATTCTTTTCGTCGTTCACGTCGTCCACATCGAAAACGCCATCCACGCGATGCGGCGCGTCGAGAAAAACAAACTCGTACTCGCGTTTCAACGTCTTCGTCCGAATGGAACCGGTTCTTTGGCGGAAAACGAGGCCGTTTTGCGAGAAGCCGTGGAAGCACAAACACACTTTTTGCGAGGATTGAGAGGAGGAGGAGGCGTGTTGTTTCTTCATCCTTTCCTCCTCGTCTTTTGAATCCTCTCTCTTCGTTCTTCTCGCGCGTTTATGCGAAAGCGTTTCTGTGACGCGTGAAGCGTGGAAAAGAAGTGAAGCATCTCCGTACCTTTGCGCGCACTTTTCTCACGCGCTTTCGCTTTACGTAAAACAACACGAAACGCAGCGCGCGAGAGAAAGATATCGAGACGTTTCAGAGAGAGACCACGCACAACAAACGAGAGCATCACGCATGCCTTCAAAAGCTCCTCTGGGAGATGGGGAGGAGGAAGAGGAAGAAGAATTTCGGGAAATCGCGTTCGGGTACACCGGAGGGGTGTTCTACCCGTTCGAGAGAGCACCGTTTCGAGAGGAGGAGGAGGAAGAAGAATCGATTTTCCCGAGAGCAAAGCGTCCGCTTTTATCGTCTGTATCGTCCTCTCGTGATGAGGGTGGTGGTTTTAAGCGCATCGAAACAGACGGTCGACCGATTGTTGCGTCGGTGGCGCGATGCCCGGAGAGTGAGTTGGTGGACATCGAGCGAGCGAGAGCGAAAAGGTTGATTCGAGCGCAAAACGTAAGCGTCGTGAAAGAGACGACGAACAGAGTTAATAAAGTAACGGCCGAGAGGGATCGAGAGGTGAATTTGTATCGGCACGCGATCTGCGGAGTTCCGTTTCAATGTTTGAATGCGATCGCATTGGTGGAAAAAGAGGAAGAGCAGCGACGAGCGCGAACGAGGAGAGACGAAGCGGCGAACTGTTTGAAGATTTTTAGAGACGGGACGGTGGTCACGCGGGACGCGAAAGGAAGGGCGGTGAGGTGTTACGAAGGGGTCAGAGAGGTAATAGAGAGGAGGAACGAATATCAGAGAACGTTCGATGTGCAAGGCATCGAAGAGGAGGAAGGGAGAGGGGAGATGAAAATGGTCGCGTCGAGAGACTTTTGCGGCGTGTCCGTGTCGAAAACAAATAAGAGCGGGACGTTTCGGTGCGAATTTTCTACACCGGTAATGAATGATAACGACGCGTTGCCAACGGACATGAGATTTACGAATCAGAGCGCGTGCGGGGAGTTTTCGGATTGTTGTTTGAGAGTCGCGACGGAAGTTGGGACGGTGCAAACGTACAGGCCTGGAGAGAGCGGATGGGTGAAATGGGATACGGTCTCGATGGGGGTCGAGAATGCCTCCAGCGCCGGTAGCGCGGTTGTGAGGCAATGGTACGGATGTTACGAAGCCCAACACCCGCGGACGATGCTGCATTGCAACCCGAATCGCATTCAAGTCATCGATGAACGACGACCGGAAGTTGTGAACACCCGCGCTATTGGAGAAACATCTACTACAAAAAGAAGTACGACTTCCTGGAGTCGGGACGAACGCATCCAATGCGCTTCAAACGTGCTCACAGGCACGTTTCTTTTCGCCATCGGAACTCGTACTTCGGTCAAGTTGTACGATATTCGAAAATACTCTCCCGTGGACCCGGTGTTCTCCTGGAAACACGGCATGTCTTCTTCGCCTTCTTCGGTTGAAGTCCGAAACGACTTCCGAAGAGCGTTTGATACGAATATCAACGTTGACGATTCTTATGTGACGATTCTCGCGGTGGCTAATGCAACAGGAGACGCGATGGCGTTTGAGACGAGAGGTGTGAATAACACTCAATCAAAATCGTTTACGATGTCTGCGTTGTCCGCTGGCGTTCGACTCGTCCCGCGACCCGCGGATGCGCCGTGGGGGGGATTTCAATTTTACCCAGGCGAAGCGAGAGAGAAGGCAGACCTCTTGCCGTTTTTTGCGTGGTCGGAAGAAGCGACTGGCACCGTGTACGTGCAAAACTTCGAAGACAAGGAAACCATCGTGAAAGATGCGCCATTCGTCACTCGCGACGCAAGCTCGACTTTACCATTATCGTTCGGCCATATGCGGAGGGAAATGCGCGGAAGTTTTGATGCGCACTCCTACGGGAAATGTAGGCGACGGGAGCCTTTTGATATTTCGAGACAACTGGACGACGACGTAGAATTGCTTCCGCATATCTACAACGGATCGTCAAAGTACGTCGCCGTTGACTTGGCATGGAAGCTAGAGGAAGAGAATAACGCGGAAACCGAAGACGAGGATGCGTTTGACGCGCGGGGTGCTCGAATGATTCGCAAAGCCGCCGAAGCGTTCAATTTGGCAAAAAAAATCAAAGTTGACGAAGACTTGAGGGAAGTACGAAAGCACGGTAGGATGCAAATGTTCGAGGACGACGGTTGGAACGAGGTGAGACGCGGAAAGGGGCGAGGTCACATGTTTCGACTCAACCCGGCAACTGGTAAACACGAGATGATTTTTGGTGGAAACATGTACGTTTGTCCTGTTTTGTGCGCCGACGGTAAACAGTGTAAGTTTTCGTGCGCTGCTATGAATCGAACCGAAACGATGAAAACACATCTATGGGAGAAGCATAAAATAGAATCGAGACCGTTTACTGAACTCATCAGAGCAGGTGAAGCGAAAAGTCATACGAAATACATGGTTACAGATTCGAAGCAAAAAACGATTAGTGCGCCAATGTCCTATAATTTCATCTCCCTCGTTGGCGAGGAAGGCGATTCTGCGGACTATCCGAAACACATCCAATCGAAGAAAGACGAACGAGATGAGTACTGGGAAGCGCTCGATCGACGCTCGAAGGAAATTGCAGAAGATGAGAGCTTTTTACGACAAGGTGTGCACGAAATCAAGTCCATTGAGATGGAACGATACCAGTCTATCGATTCCGCCGACGTCCTGAAACGCTTGCGAAATTTGCGCGAAAACGGTTGGGGAACGACTTTAGTCATCGATGACGAAGATGAAGACGAGGACGACGAGGAGAGGAAGCGACTTGAATTATTGATTGATGATTTAGAAAATCGTCGTCCGCGCGATGGTACATCGCAGAAGATGAAGAAGCGGACTCTTCGCATGCCTCCTCTGTCTCTGGGAGAGGAGGATATCCCTCCGTCGACGAAGAAGAAGAAAAGCCATCCTACTCGTGCGCTACCAGTGATATCTCAACCACCCCTTCCAGTCACAGCGGCACCACCGTCAAAGAATGCGTTCGTGGAGGAGAAGAAAAAAGGGAAGAAACGCGACAAGAGTGCGAAGGAGGAGAAGAAGAAAAAGAAGAAGAAAGTCGCAGGCTTCTTGTAGAATTTAACAAATGTAACAACATCGCGATTAGATAGATAGATAGATAGATAGATAGATAGATAGATAGCATTACTTTCAATTCAGTAAGTGATGACTGCTAGTGTAGTTGATAGTTTTGATTAAATTCAGTTGTCTAAACAAATGTCTAAAAACGTGTTAAAAGAGCTCTTTTAACATCTCATGACGGCGTTACTTGCGTTTTTTATCTGCGAGATGCCATTTCGTAACTCTTCCCCTTTTGCCAACGTCGAACCGAGTCTCCCTTCGCCCCAGCCGTTGTTCCTGGCCTGCTCCAACGATTTTCTCACCGTTTTCTTTTTCCTCGGTCTCAACCTCGCGTCTTCTCTCAACCAAATCTCCACCTCCTTCAATAACGCGCCCGGTTTCCTCGATTTCAACGACGGAATCGATTCCATCTCTTTACAGAACTGCAACTTCCCGCCCGCGACGAACGCAACGTGACTGGCAAATTTTTCCAACCCGTCGAAGATGTGCGTGGCGTATAAAATCGTACACTGTCTCTCCTCGCACTCTTGCCTCAAAAACTTCATCAACTCGGCTCTCCCGAGAACATCTAAATCCACCGTAATCTCATCCAATAACAAAACTTTGAACTCGTGCATCAAACCCCACGCCAACTGCACGCGTCTCCGTTGCCCGTCGCTCACCTGGTGCATTCTCCACTCCACGTCCACATCCAACGCGTCGATTATTCGTTTCTTTCTCGCCGGGTCCACGCCTTTGATCCCATCTAACATCTTACTCGCCGGGAAATCTCCCGCCAACGGAATGTTATACCCGGCGAACGCGACGTCTCTCTGCCAGTTCCCGCCGATGTAACTCAAATCTCCCGAAGACGTTAAACTCGTATCATAAAATGCCTCTCGTCCTAGTATCAATACTTTTTCTCTCGGTACCATGTGTTTCCCGCCCATAATTTTCAACAAAGTCGTCTTCCCCGCGCCGTTCGCGCCGAGGAGTAAACAACACGACCCAGGTTTCAGGTGCAAATTCATCCCTTTGATGAGAGGTTCGGAGCCGGGAATCGGCGCGCCATCGATGCCTGGGTAGGAAAAGTCTAAATCGTTCACCGCGATGCCCCAGAGTTTGCCGTTTTCGTCGTGCGTTGCCGTCGTCGTCGTCGCTGTTTCGTCGTCGACGTCCATAGTTGCTGTCGTCGACGTCTTTTCCACGTCACCCCCACCACGCATTTTGGAAAACCAATCGCCCGCCGACGCGGTCTCCGCGATTTCCGCGTGCACGTTTTGGTCCCCGGCGAGGTTCTTAAATCCAGTCACGGATATTGGGACCGGCATAATGCTTTATTATTTTAAGTATATCGTTTGTCCCGCGCGTGTTATTTTAGAATACTTTAAGGGGAGAAAAAGAGTGGATATGAAGTGAAGCTCTCGCGACCACGAATTCTTGAAGAGCTCTAGAACAAAAATTCACACGAACGATGAATGCTTTACAAATTTACAACCTACTTTTCCTCTTCTTCTTCGCCTTCTTCTTCTTCTCGGCGGCAGCATTTCGCTTTCTCGCGAACGATTGAAGCTTCTCTCTGGTTTTACCGCCAAACGCGGCGTCGATTTCCTCGAGGACCGTACGCATGCGATGGCGATACGCTTCGGACTCGGGCGCGCGGAAGCGAGCTAAATCGGATTTGGCATTTTCGTACTTCGATTGGTTCCGTTTCTTTTCTTTCTTGGTGAAGGAGTTTTCGTAAATCGCGACGAGGTCTTCGCATAGGCTTATTTTAGCGCCGTGTTCGTGTAAGCGACGGTGAATGGACCAGTACTCGTTAAAGGCGACGTTCCAAGCGGCGAGGTGCGCCTCGGTGATTGGACGGATTTTGTTGCGACCGATGCGTCTGAAAAGTTTGAGGACGGCTTTGCCGTCCTTGGATTCGAAGGTTTGCCACTCGGTGTCCGAATCGTCGGTGAGACATTCGGAAGAAGAAGGCTTTCTTTTCTTCGACGATGCTCTCTCTTGAACACCACCGAGGACTTCGTCCGATTCAGAGTCCGAGGAGTCTATTTCCGAGGAGTCTTCCGAATCAGAGTCTGATGAGTCGGTATCCGAGTCCAATGAACCGCTCGAGCCGTCGTCTGATTCAGAAACATCATCGTCGTCGTCGTCGTCGCTGCTGCTACTACTTTTATCCTTCAGAGCTCTTTGAACGAGCTCTTCTGGTTGATACACGGGAGAAACAGCCTGCGGGCCTCCTTGATTCGATCGTTTCTTCCTCGCCGCTTCTTCTTTTTCGCGATTCCGAGATTCCAAAAATAACGGCGGCGTGAGCACGTCGTTCTTTTTCTTTGACCCTCCTCTCTCGTCTTCATCGTTGTCTACTTCTTCTGCTCTAGCTCGCTTTACATTCACCATAATCGGCGCGTTCGCGTTCACGTCTTCCTCTTGGACGATCCACAACGAGGCGCTCGCGTTTGCTCGCCTCCCTTCCTCGACGCGCTCGCGTTTCAATTCATACCTCCCTGGGGCTCGAAAATTCGCCACCTCTTTCAAAGCGCGTTCAAACGTGTCACGCAAAGGCGTTTCTAAAATCTGTTCCCTCAATTGTTTTTTGCGATTCAGCTTCGTCGCGCTTTCAAATCCTCTCACGATGGCTTCACGCAGCGCGTCCTTCGAGAGCTTCCGTTCGTGGAGCAACGAGAAAATGCACTCTCGACAGACGATTTCGCTATTCATGGCTGCCGACGTGAGTGGTTTCTGACTCACTTGTTCTTTTTCTACTGCTTTACTGGTGGTCGCTACGACTAAACTTTCGCTATTTTTCGATTCTGCTAAAAGAATAGTCGCGCGTACCAACGATATCCGTCTCTTTGCCATTTTTTCGAGCTCTTCTGTTCCTATTCTACCACCATTTACAGCCGTTGTCTTATTATTATGCAAAGCTAACGCTTCGTTAGTATTAGCGTTTCTATCGTTATTATGATGAGTTTGTGCGCTCCCAGCCTTGGCCGCCATCAACGCCTCGCTCACTACTTTCGTCGTCGTCGTCACCACCGCCGTCGCGTCTTCCTCCGGTCTCCTCTCGTAATTCCCGAGCAACTTCGTGTTGAATTTTTCATTCTTCTTCTGCACGAGCATATCCGTTCTCGTCTTACACTTCGCGCCGGCTTGATTTTTCGCGGTTTCGTCTCTCGTCGGGTGGAACTTTCTCGCCAGTTTCGCGACAACCGAAGCGCTCGCGTCGACGCCACCACTCATCCTCTCCTCAACCTCGCACAAATCTCCCGGAACGAGTTCATTCTCTCTCGATTCAAATCTCGCTATTTCTTCTTCTTCTTCCTCTTCTTCGTCGTCTTCGCCTTCTTCCTTTTTCTTCGTCGTCACTTTCATCACGGAAACAACCATCATCTTCTCTCGTCTTAAATTCTTTTCCTCATCATCCTCGGGCAAATGCCGAGACGACGAAACCGGTGCAGGTAGCACCCGAAACTGAATCGTCACCCCGTCTTTTCTCTGTTCGCGCGCGATTCTCGCCAGCGTTTCTCTCGGCATTCGCACCGTCGACGCCCACGGGAACATTTTCAATTCGTTTCTCTCTCTCTCTCTCTCTTCGATCTCTTCGCCGCCAAACTTTTACACGCTGCTCCTAAAAGTCGTCGTCCAAACTCTCTTTTATTTCGTGAACGACAGAGAGGAAAAGAGAGCGCACTTTATTCTCGCGCGTTGTTGAGACGCGCTTCTTTCGCTCGAGAGAGTAAAACGTGCGCTCTCGGAAAGTGTTAAAACTCTCGATGATGAAATGATGTTTCAAACGAAACGCCTCCTCTTTTGTCTGTGTGAAAGAATGAAGCGATCGATCTGTTTGGTCTGTCCTTCTGTTTGGTCTGTCTGTTGGTCAAAAAAATCAAAAAAAAGAAAAAATTCGTTCGTTCTTTTTTCGCAAAAACGGCAAAAATATTTTTAGAACAACCAACGCTTTCTGCGCGCGAGAAGCACACGAGACTGTTATTATATATATATAATATCACAGCATCACTTTTCATCGCGCGCGGAGAGAATTACGCGCTGTATTTATTACATCTGCCGCCCTGCTGCGACTCACTTTCTTCTCGAGTAGTGGAGGTGTTTGAAAGAGCAGTCGTTCGATGACGACGACGACGACGTGTGTTGTTCGGAAAGGAGAGAGAGCGAGAGACCTTGACTTTTTCGTCGGTGAAGAAGGTGGTCGTTCGAAAGAAGAGGAAGAAGAAGAAACGACGACGACGACGACGACTTCACCACCACAAACACAAACACAAACTCCGACTCCGCCGCTTTGTAAGTTTCGCGAGGCGGTCGTGAAAGTGCTCTCGACGATAACCGCGGAACCGAGACCGTTGCGATCGAAATTCGGCACCACGGCGGTCTGTATCAGTAAAGACTCGAAACGAAGGAAAGTCTTCAAAGCGGTGTTTTCGAGGACGTTCGAATACCTGTTGTTTTCAATCGTGTTCGCACACTTTGCGGTGCTGGCGGTGCTGTTGGCGAAGAACGACGGAGAGAACGACGATGGCAACTACGCGAGCGGTGGATTTCAAACGCTGATTCGTAAACCGCTGTGGGCGGTTGATTTCGCTATTTTAATTTTTTACACGTGCGAGATGGCGTTGAAGATGTACGCGTTGGGCGTTTTCGGGTCGAGGCACGCGTATTTGACGTCGAACGCGTATAACAGGTTGGATTGTTTTATCGTCACGGTTTCCTGGATGTCTGTGATGAGCGAGTGTTACGATTTCACCCCGGATGTGTTCCCTGCGTTGCCGCGGTTACGGTTGGGTCATTTGCGCGTGTTTCGAGCGACATTGGCGTTGCGTTCGTTTTCGTTCGCGTCTTCGGTGATTGTCATCATGGAAGCGCTGTCGGCGTCGATTCCTTTGCTGAGAGACGTCATTGGAGTGTCGTGCGTTTGTTTTGTATTTTACGCGCTGATGGGCGTATCCACGTTTGGTGGGAGCTTTCGGAGACGGTGTGTGATCGCGGATTCGAAGGAAGCGGCGAGGGTTGGAACGTATAACGACACGACGCCGTTTTTCTGCGGGGACGTGGAGAATACAATCGATGGGAAAGGATTTGTTTGTCCCGGCGCGTATTTTCTCGACACGACGTATCGAGGTGAATCTGTAGAGGACGCTCTGGCATTTGAACAGTTATACGCGAGTCCCGTATTGAATGAAACTTTGGTATCGAACGCGCTGGGCTTGTCCTACTCGTCTACTTTTATCGAACACGAGTTGACGTTCAAAAATATGTTCTGTTCTGACAAAGTAGGTAACCCACGTTTTGGCAAACAATCGTTCGATGACTTCTTTGCTGCGTTGACGTCCATGTTCACGTGCATAACTCTCGAGGAGTGGCCAGAAACCATGTACGTGACGGTGAACAGTGAATTCCGAGCGTCCGCGGCGTATTACATCACGCTTATCATCGTCGGTACCTACTTCATCGTCTCCGTGTTTGTCGCCGCGGTGAGTGGTGTTTTTCTACGCTTAAGGCGCGAACACGTTGCAGTATTGAAACACAGGAATGCTCGAGAAAGAACTTCATCATCGACAAACGAAGAAGAGGAAGAGGAGTTTGTGAAAGGGTTCGCTCGGTTTACGCGTCTGAAAAACGCCTTACGCTTCTTCAAGCACCATCACGAAGGAGGAGAGAAAAAAGATACGTTCGTTGATATTGCCGCGATTGCACTCGAACGTAACAAGTCAGAAAGAGGCCGGTTGAGCGCGTATACCAACAGCGACGATGATGATGAATGCGCTTTATCGTCGCCTAACGACATCGAGGAAGGGAGGAAACTACCGATGCGCAAGATCAAATCTGGAGTTGCGCGAAACAAACGCGACCGAGTGAATGAGATCGTTTCAAACCCAACGTTTGATTTGGTCTCCCGCATTTTAATTGTTCTGAATACATGTTCGATGTGCGCGTATAAAAGCTATCAACCCGACACGACGAAACGTTTTCTAGACGGTTTGGACTATTATTTCCTGGCGGTGTTTTATTGCGAATGCGGTTTGCGCTTGTTCGCGGCTAAGGGTATTTTAGGACGGATTTTTAGTTTGAAACAGTCTTTGAAGCCGGGTGAACTGAGTTTGATTTGGGATTTTTTAGTGCTTTCCGCGACGGCGGCGGGAGCAGATCACAAAGGCCCGAATCTAGTGGCCTTGCGCGTCGTGCGATTATTTGACCATCCTTCCGCCGGCATCGAAAAGAATAGTGGGAAGAGCACAAAAGTTTCATCGACGACGAAAGGAGAAGAACACAGCAGTACTACAACAAGAAGCAGTAGTGGTGGTGAGAACGATACACTCGCTCGCGTCTTTAGAAGTTTTGGCACGATGTTGAGTTTGCTCTGTTTCTACGGCGTCGTTCTTGCGGCGTACGCGTTATTAGGTATGCAGCTCTTCCCAAAATACGCCACGGATGCGTTGAAAAAACGCGACGACGACGCGAATATCGACAATGTGACCGTCCCATATCCTCGCGAAAATTTCGAAACCTATCCAAACGCATTATTAGCGATATTTACAGTCTCCACTGGTGAAGGCTGGGTTGCAATGTTGTATCACTTCCGCCGCGTCACTTGGCTCGCGACGCCGTATTTCGTCTCCTTTTTCGTTCTCGTCAATTACGTCGTCTTGAATCTCATCATCGCAGTGATCCTCGAGAACTTGGAATTGAGGGATTTTGAAAAGAACAACATGCAAAGACGCGAGATCGTGAAGCGAGAGGTTGAAAGACGCATGCGTTCGGGCGCGTTTGTCGACCGATTAGAGAAAATTAGGGTATGGTTTGTCTTGAAGAAACGCGTGCGGTTCTGGAATATTGACGAGGAACATGAAATCTCGCCGTGGTTAGCGAGTCGAGCGCGAAGAGCTCTACGCATATCGGTCGCGATAGAAAGTGTGATATCTGAGCGTAACTCGAAAAAAATATTCGCAGGTAAGAGATCGCGTGCACAGAAACTGACCACCGGATCCGCTACTTTGCTGCGACAACAACAACAACACGAGCGTTTCAAACAAATTCAGCCGATCAAGAGGATGAACGCAATAAGACGACGTTCTGTTTTCGATACTCGCGTGAATACACCAAACGAAGAACCAAAAGACACTGAGAGATTAAGATTGCAGAGCTCATCGTTTTCGCTTTTAGAACAGGGAAAGAAGGCAGCGATGAAAGAGAATATGAACACCTACTTGTACGAGGAAGATGAAGAGTACTTTGATATTTTCCACGAAGAAGAACATTTTCACGCGTTGCCAGCGTATTTTACGAATAAATCTCTTGGTGCAATCCCCCTAGAGAATAAACTTCGACAGATGTTACAGCGATGGTTGTCGAAAAAATGGTACGAGAGAATCTCATATTTATTCGTGGTCGTATCAATAGCCGCCGTTCTCGGCGCCGACCCGGTGACGGAGGTAAATCCACACCAGTTTTTTTTGGACGCGGCCAACGCTCTGGTTGCTGGGTACTTCTTGCTCGATTTCTTGATTAAGATTGTTTCCGATGGATTGATTTTTACACCAACCGCGTATTTCTCGTCCATGTGGAATATTCTCGATACTTTGGTCTTGTGCGTGGACGTCGTCATCGTCGCTGGGCCAATCGTGTTTTCATCCATATGGAACTGGTATTTTCAGAGAGCTATTAACGTGTTGGTCTCGTTGCGCATGTTTCGCGTACTATCGCGCAACACAAAAATGCAACGACTCGTAGTATCGGTGACACAGACGTTACCTTCGATTGGGTCCGTCATCAAACTCACGTTTGCCATTTTCCTGGCATTCGCCATCGTCGGCGTGCGCATATTTGGGGGTAAGTTTGGCTTCTGCGAACAAATACTCGGCGTGACGCAGAGTGTGTCGTCCTCTACATACGTAACAAAAAGACTCGATATCGACCAGTACTCGTGCGATTTACGCGAGGATACGTACTGGAATTCTCCGAAATATGACTTTGATTGGATCGGTTCTGCGTTATTGACGTTGTTTGAAACCGCCTCGCTGGACGGATGGATCGATATTATGCATCACGCGATGGATATCGGCGGTAATAAAAATGCAAACTGGCCGGCGTGTTTATTCTTCATCACGTTTATCTTATGTGGCTCGTTCATGATGATTCGTACGATCATCGGTGTTTTCATCGACAGGTTTGGTATTTCCAGCGGTTTGAAGTTACTCACAGAACGGCAAAAGTTATGGAGAGATATGCATGGCGTCGCCATGTCTATAAAGCCTATGCGAGTAGAAATGAAGCCAGTCGTAGGATCTGTGCGAAGGAAGTGTTACGACGCTATACACTCCAAGATGTTTAAAAAAGTCATCTTGTTCTTGCTATCGCTCAACATCGTACTGTTAGCCACGGTCCACTTCGACGCCGACGCCTCGTGGGAGTACGCATGGAACATCGGCGACGTTGCTTTTGTGTCCATCTACCTTCTCGAATCCCTCGTGCGTCTATTCGTTGCTCTTCCGCATCCACTTTACTTCTTCAAAGATCCTTGGAACTGCTTCGAACTCTTCCTCTCCTGCGGATCTGCGGCCACGCTCTTCCCCACCAACCCTTCCGGCGTCCGCGCGCAAATAGGACGACCGTTTCGGTTCCTCCGAACGTTTCGAATCCTGCGCCACGCGACAGACTTACGCCGCGTATCGCGAACGATGATTCTCGCTGTTCCATCCATCCTCTCCGTTATTTGCGTCATGCTCATCTGGATGTTCCTCTACGCCGCCGTCGGCACGCAAGTCTTTTTCAACGTCAAATACGGCGAAAGCTTG
>JACLAA010008150.1_pt1 | contig 89973 bp, 87 predicted proteins | sample 8027891 | NCBI WGS metagenome assembly JACLAA01 (sample SAMN15724900, study PRJNA655200) | protist metagenome | isolation source: fluorescence activated cell sorting (FACS) single amplified genomes of... | place: Spain: Blaines Bay Microbial Observatory, Mediterranean Sea | collected 2016-01-19 | reverse complement strand
TAAATTAACCCCAAAAGGAGAATCAGATTATCCTCCAGAAGGTAAATTACTTCGTGCAATTTTTGGTGAGAAGTCGCGTGATGTAAGAAATACTTCACTAAAAATCCCCCATGGGACTTGTGGCCGTGTTTTAGATATAAAAATCTTTTCGCGATCTAATGGGGACGATTTACCACCTGGAACAAGTGAGGTCATTAAGGTATATATCGCTCAAACGCGTAAGATCCAAATTGGGGATAAAATGGCGGGTCGACATGGGAACAAAGGTATAATATCAAAGATCTTACCTCGCCAAGATATGCCATTTTTACCAGATGGCCAGCCTGTTGATATCCTACTAAATCCGTTGGGTGTCCCGTCGAGAATGAACGTAGGCCAAATCTTTGAGTGTCTCTTAGGTTTAGCGGCAGATCATTTAAATGTTCGTTTAAAAATTATTCCGTTTGATGAAATGCACGGTGTCGAAGCTTCGCGAGCACTCGTAAATAAAAAATTGAAAGAAGCAAGTCAAAAAGAGTCTTGGTTATTCTCCCCGGAGCACCCTGGTAAAGTTCTTTTACGTGACGGCTTGACCGGCAATTATTTTGATAACCCGATAACGGTCGGCCAAGCATATATGTTAAAACTTGTGCATTTAGTCGACGATAAAATTCATGCACGTTCAACAGGCCCATATTCTCTCGTTACGCAACAGCCATTAGGTGGAAGAGCTCAGCAAGGTGGGCAAAGGTTGGGCGAAATGGAAGTTTGGGCTCTGGAAGCTTTTGGTGCTGCTTATACGCTACAAGAATTATTAACCATAAAATCGGATGACATGCAGGGGCGTAATGAAACGTTAAATTCAATCGTTAAGGGTAGGCCAATTCCACGCCCGGGGACCCCGGAATCCTTTAAAGTTTTAATGCGTGAGCTTCAAGCTTTATGTTTAGATATTGCAGCCTATAAGGTTGGGGCTAATCGTGATACAAAACTTGAGGATAATGAAATAAATTTAATGGAAGAATTTCAAGACGAGAGCGAGGTTGTTCTTCTATCTAAACGTACAGAACAAAAAACTACCAGTTTAGGGTTAACAAAAAAAGAGCCCAATAAATTTTTTATTTCGGAAAATTTTTAAGTTTTAAAATACATTTTTTAGGGTTTAAATGGCAGTCTAATAAACTAAATTAGTATCTTTTATTTACATTTATGTTACGAATAGAGAGATCATTTGACTACATCAAAATTAATCTAGCATCCCCCGAGCGGATTCGTAGTTGGGGGGAACGTGTACTTCCAAATGGCCAGGTCGTAGGTGAGCTAACAAAGCCTGAAACAATTAATTATCGTACTCTTAAGCCAGAAATGAATGGTCTTTTTTGTGAGCGCATTTTTGGCCCTGTTAACGATTGGGAATGTCATTGTGGAAAATATAAAAGGGTTCGTCACAAAGGTATTACTTGTGAAAGGTGCGGTGTCGAAGTAATTGAATCAAACGTCCGGCGTCACCGTATGGGTTTTATTGAGTTAGCTTCACCTGTTACACATGTTTGGTATGTTAAAGGCCGCCCGAGTAAAATAGCGATTATTTTAAATATTTCATTAAAAGAACTAGAACAAATTGTCTATTTTAATTCTTATATCGTTACGAATCCTGGGGATAACGCGGAACTAAAATATAAACAGTTGCTGGGTGAAACCGATTGGGCGGCTTTTGATTATGCCCATGAAGGAAAATCAGATGTGGAAATTTCCATTGGAGCCGAAGCTGTTAAAACATTATTAGATAATATTGATCTTAAGGAAGAATCCTTAAAAATACGCAATCAAATACCTGTTGCTAAAGGCCCGGAACGGGATAAATTAATTAAACGTCTACGAGTAATTGATCAGTTCAGTGCTTCGGAATGCAATCCATCTTGGATGGTGTTGCATATTATACCTGTTCTTCCACCAGATTTGCGACCAATGGTTCAACTAGACGGTGGTCGATTCGCGACATCTGATTTAAACGATCTATACCGAAGGGTTATTAATCGTAATAACCGATTAGCACGTTTACAAGAAATTATGGCTCCCGAGCTCATTATCCGTAATGAAAAAAGAATGTTGCAAGAGGCGGTTGATGCGTTGATAGACAATGGAAAACGGGGGAGGGCTGTCGTTGGTTTAAATAACCGACCATTGAAGTCTTTATCCGATATCATTGAGGGAAAACAAGGACGCTTTCGACAAAATTTATTAGGTAAACGTGTTGATTACTCAGGTCGTTCGGTAATTATTGTAGGGCCTGAACTGAAATTAAATCAGTGCGGTTTACCACGAGAAATGGCTATTGAATTGTTCCAACCTTTTGTAATCCACCGTTTAATTTACGAAGGTTTAGTAAACAATATAAAAGCCGCCAAGAATATTATCCAAAAAAATGAAGCCTTAGCTTGGAAAGTTCTTGCACAAGTTATGACAGGCCATCCCATTTTACTCAACCGGGCCCCAACCCTTCACCGTCTAGGTATTCAGGCATTTGAGCCGATATTAGTCGAGGGCCGAGCGATTAAATTACACCCTCTAGTTTGCCCAGCCTTCAATGCAGATTTCGATGGTGATCAAATGGCGGTGCATATACCACTTTGTTTAGAGGCGCAAACAGAAGCCCGAATTTTAATGTTAGCTCCGAATAATTTCTTATCCCCTGCAACGGGAGATCCTATTTTAACACCCAGCCAAGATATGGTTTTAGGCTGTTTTTATTTAACTGCGAACAATCCTTCGCAGCAGTTAAGTGTTACACATTACTTTTCTAATTTTGAGGATGTCTTAATGGCTTATCAACAAGCAGAATTAAAATTACATACTTTTGTTTGGGTGAAACATTCCGGTCTTATGGATTATCAAATTGAAGATATGCGTGAGAAAAAAATAGGCAATATAACTCATTATACTTCGCCGTATTTACAAGTGAAAAAGGATATTGATGGTAATGTTCTAGCGCAATATATTAGAACGACCCCGGGCCGTATTCTTTTAAATGATGCTTTTCAGTAGTTACGAATTGTTCAAACCATTTTTCAAAAAGGAGTTATGCAAAACCACGTCGATAAAAAGTTACGTTTTACGAATGATGTAATCAATAAAAAAAAGTTACAAGAATTAATGTACCAGACCTTTCATAATTATGGAGTGGTCAAATCTTCTCTTATTGCAGATCGGGTAAAAAATTTAACATTCCACTATGCGACATGTTCCGGAATTTCACTAAATGCAGAAGACTTAAGGGTTCCCTATCGTAAACGTCAATTAATGGGTTTAACAAGTAACGAGGTTGAACTTACGGAACAAAAATATGGGGTCGGTAACATTACAAGTGTTGAACGTTTCCAAAAGGTAATTGATATTTGGAACAATGCCAGTAATGCATTAAAAGATGAAGTTTTGACTTACTTTCGAGAAAGTGATCCCTTAAACCCATTGTATATAATGGCATTTTCCGGTGCACGAGGTAATATTTCCCAGGTACGGCAACTGGTGGGTATGCGTGGCTTGATGGCGGATCCACAAGGTCAGATTATCGATTTACCAATTAAAAGTAATTTTCGGGAAGGGTTAAAAGTAACGGAATATGTTATTTCATCATATGGGGCAAGAAAAGGTTTAGTTGATACGGCCCTTCGCACGGCAGATTCTGGTTATTTAACACGTCGTTTAGTTGACGTTGCACAAGATATTATCGTTCGTGAGGAAGATTGCTTAACGACCGAGAGTTTATCTTATGATGATTTATTTCAACGATATGAGACCTCGTTAACATTAAAAGATCGTATAATTGGTCGTTTACTAGCGGAGCCCGTTTTAGCAGAAGATAATAAAACTATCATTGCGGAACGAAACAGTGAAATTACAATGTCGTTATTATTAAAACTACAGCAGGTAAATCCAAAAAAAATAAAAGTTCGTTCACCTTTAACATGCAATTCGAGTCGTTCTATTTGTCGAAAATGCTATGGTTGGCATTTATCATACTCAAGAGTTGTTGATTTAGGCGAGGCCGTTGGTATAGTTGCTGCACAATCAATTGGTGAGCCAGGTACTCAATTGACAATGCGAACATTCCATACCGGGGGTGTCTTTTCCGGTGATTTAACACGCCAAATTAGGGCTCCTTTCTCTGGTACCGTCATATATCGATTAGAATCTACTAGTACTCCCCTAGTCCGCACTATGCACGGTGAAAAAGGTTTTAGTTTAACTGAAACTGCGAATTTATACATAGAAAATTTAACTGGTACTCGTTGCTGCCTTCAAATTCCAAGTGGAAATATTTTGTTAGTCAACAATTTACAGAAAGTTTACACAGGACAAATTATTGCAGAAATTAAAAAAGATGCCAATTTAATTCTTGAAGAAGATCGAAAGCATATTTATACGGAAGTTTCGGGGGAAACTTTTTTCCAAAATATCGAGATTGAAAAAGTTTTAGATAAACAGGGTTCAATAACTGAAAAAAGTAAAAAAGCCGGCCTAATTTGGGTACTTTATGGTGAAAATTCTTCAATACCAAAAACTGCCTGTTTAAATGTTGAGGTTGGAAAATCTGTTGTAATCGGCGATAGTCTCGCAACACAGCAAATTGTTAATAAACATTCGGGTATTGTTAAAATTGAATCATCTCCAATAGGTAAACGTGTCAAAATTTTGAATTTTTCTTTACTGCTTAAAAATGCAGAAGTAAAACATTTTCCGGGCCAATCCCCCACTCTGACTCTTCAGGGTTTGGGGACTAACAAAAAGTTCGAATTAAATGTTGCAAATAAGGAATTTTTGTCGGCTGGGCAAACAATTGCAACTTTAAAAGAAGACATTTATAAAACACCTACCGGTGGTATTGTTTGTTATGACATTGAAGGGAACATTAATAGCAAAAAGCGCCGTAATACAAAAAAAGTTTTCTCAGGCTCGATTTATTGGATTCCGGAAGAAACTTATGTATTAACAACGGCTATTAGCGATAATTTAAAAATTCAAGTTGATACTATTATCGAACCGAACACAGAACTCTGGCCAGGCAGCTTTTCTAAATTGGGTGGGCTCGTTTGTTTTGATGACGTTACAAAAGAGCTTGTGATAAAAAATGGTGAACTTTTTTCTTTGGCGCCTGAAATCCACGATCAATTTGAGTTCGGAAGATTTGTTAAACCTGGAGAGAGGATTATTTCAGATATCTATGCTCAAAAGCTTTCATTTATTGAGTTAGTTGAAATAAAGGAACAATCGTATTTATTTGTTCGTCCAGTTCAAATCTTTAGTGTCCCGCGTGAGAAGGGCTTCTCGTTACAACATCTTTTCTTTCCTAAGAAGTCAGGTCAGAGTTTAAAGTTTAGGACAGTAAAGCGTCTTTTCTTCAAAAATTGGGAGCGTGTTAAATCCAATACTAATGTTATTCTTCTCCAAACCTTTCTTGTACTTGATGTAAAGTTAGGTTCTAGTTCATTACGGCCACAAGTTGAAACAATACCCCATGAAGAGAATAAAGATTCCTCTTATCTAAAAGTTTCTTTGTACGAAGTTTTTAAGCCGGTAGACAAGAGTATTACAGACAGTATTAATAGTTCTACAAATTATTTAATTAAAGAAAATCAGTTTGTTTACCCTAATACAAGAATTGCAGAAGTAAATCTTTCTGCGTCCCAGAGTGGGACCATAATTTCAGCTAAAGATAATTCTGCCGGCATGAAAGATCTTATACTTTTGAAAGGTAAGGACTTACAATCTACATTCTGGGAGAGCACTAAAGAAACATTGTGTGTCAGGGTTGGCGACTTAGTTAGGGTAGGTAGTCCATTGACAGACCGGCGTACGTCAATTTATTCTGGACAAATTTACAGCATTGACCAAGATAAAATTTCAATACGTCTAGGTCGTCCTTATTTAGTTTCAGAAGGAACAATTTTACGGGTTTCCCCGCGGGTAACTGTTAGGCGTTCGGATATCCTTGCCACGTTAGTCTACGAAAAGCTAAAAACCGTAGATATTGTGCAGGGTTTACCTAAAGTTGAAGAAATCTTAGAGGCTCGCAAAATTAAGGACGGTTGCTTACTTTCTCCTTACGAAGGCCATGTGTATTTGCGGCATTCAAAATTAGAAATTGTTAGTGCAGAAGGCGAAGTTAATAGTATTAACATTGATTCAAAAACACAAACTAAGGTATCTAATGGCGACTTTATACGAGTTGGGACACCTTTAACAGATGGGCCAATAAGCCCGCATGAAATGTTAAACGTTTTATTTGAGTATTATAGAAATCGCCTTCCAATTGATGAGGCATGTAAATTAAGTTTCAAGTACTTACAACTATTTCTTGTAAATGAAGTTCAGAAGACTTATTTATCGCAGGGTGTACAAATTGCTGACAAACATATTGAAGTTATTGTTAAACAGATGACATCAAAAGTTCGGGTCGAAGAAAGTGGTGGCACCACTTTACTTCCAGGAGAAATTTTAGGTTTACTCCAAGCTAGTGTTATAACGAAAACAGCTCGTTCCGTTGGCGACGAAGCGCCTTTTTACGTTCCGATTTTGTTGGGTTTAACAAAAGCTTCTTTGAACAGTGATAGCTTTATTTCTGCAGCAAGTTTTCAAGAGACAACACGTGTGTTAACGGAAGCAGCAATTGAAGGTAAGAAGGATTGGTTAAATGGATTAAAAGAAAATGTTATTATTGGGCGTTTGATACCTGCTGGTACAGGTTTTAATTGTTATGAACATCTACGAAAACTAAAACAAAATGACCTTACTGCAACTAATATGCCTAATTCAAATATTGAGTTGTTAAAAGAAAACGTTTTAAAATACCGTTTAAAAGAATAGTTCATATTTTTTCTGCGGCTATAAAGATATTTAATTTTCCGTAAAAATGTAGTACATTATAATAGTCTAGCAACTTAATTTAATAAAAATATAAAAATATATGGCTCGTTATACTGGAGCAAAGTTGAGAGTAACACGTAGATTAGGAGATTTACCTGGTTTTACAAGTAAAAAATCAAAATCTTCGCAGCGACCCGGACAGCATGGTGCAACTCCGAAGAAGCTAACTCAATATGCGATGCGTTTAGAAGAAAAGCAAAAACTACGTTTTAATTATGGTTTAAGTGAGAAGCAACTTATGAACTATATTAAAGAGGCCAAGCGTATTAAAGGGGCGACTGGAAATGTACTTTTACAACTTTTAGAAATGCGTTTAGACAACTTAGTTTTCAGGCTTGGAATGGCACCAACAATTGCCGCGGCTCGTCAACTTGTTGGCCACAAACATGTTATCGTAAATGCGGGTTGTGTTTCTATTCCTAGTTATCAATGTCAGCCAGGTGATGTTATTGCGATTAAAGACGCCAAGCCGTCTAAAGATTTAGTAAATACTTATTTAGAATCCCCCGCTTTATCTAACATTCCACAGCATTTAGACTTTGATAAGAAAAATTTAACAGCAAAAGTGCTCGGAATTGTTGATAGAGAGTGGGTAGCCTTAAAGTTAAATGAGTTATTTGTAATTGAATTTTACTCACGTAAAATTTAATCGCGGCCATTTCTTTAACTGGTTTTTAATTGATCTTGTCTTACGAAAGTTACTCAGAAATTATAGAACTAACTAAAAAATATATGACAGTAGTTACACTTGGAGAATTATTAGATGCTGGGGTACATTTTGGTCACCAATCGAGCCGTTGGAATCCAAAAATGTTTCCGTATATTTACACTGAACAGAATGGAATTCATGTTATTGATCTTGTTCAAACAGCTCGTTTACTAACACATGCCTATAATTATGTTCAATTAGCGGCCAAAGAGAATAAAAGTTTCCTTTTTATTGGTACAAAACGCCAGGCATCTGCTATTATCGCAGAAGAGGCAATTAAATCCAATTCACATTATATCAATAACCGTTGGTTAGGGGGTACTTTAACAAATTGGGCTACTGTCCAAGGTCGTGTGGAATACTTAAAGGAGTTGGATAAGAAAGAAGCAAATGGGGACTTTGAGCGTTTACCCAAAAAAGAAGCGGCTCTTTTACGTCGTGAGCATGATAAGCTACGCCATAATTTAGGTGGCTTGCGACAGATGTCGCAAATACCTGATATTGCGATTGTTGTTGATCCAAAACGGGAAACAACGGCAATAGCTGAGTGTAGAAAGTTAGGTATTCCGATCATTTCTATTCTTGACACAAATTGTGATCCAAATTTAGTTGATATACCAATACCTGCAAATGATGATGCTGTAAGGTCCATTAAATTGATTTTATCAACGCTTTCTGATGCTATCATTTTAGGGCAAAGGGGTGCGTCTTAGAAAGTAACGTGCAATTAAAGGAACTACTAGTCCTAGATTAGTAGTCCCTTTAGTTTTGTGGTAATAATTTCATAACTTCGACTTTACGGTGTTTTCTTTTTGTTCGAAATAGAATAAAGTGAAACTGTACGCTTTTCCTTTATCTAGGTACAATTAAATATAAGCAATAATAAAAATTTGCAATACTCACGTCGAGTTTTAAATCTGTTTATGTTTTTTTCGTTAGCTGCTGTCGAAGTAGGTACACATTTATACTGGGACATTGCGGGCCTAACAGTACACGGTCAAGTATTATTAGTATCTTGGCTTGTAATAGCTATTATTTTAACTATTGCAGTTCTTGGTACTCTTAATCTAGAGCAAGTTCCAAAAGGATTACAAAATTTTGTTGAGTCTGTTTTTGAATATGTCTCAGGCATTGCAAAAGAGCAGCTTGGCGAACATGAATATCGTCCTTGGGTTCCATATATCGGAACTCTTTTTCTATTTATCTTTGTAGCCAATTGGTTAGGTGCTTTAGTGCCATGGAAGCTTATCAAGTTACCGGAAGGTGAGCTTGCTGCTCCGACAAATGATATTAATACGACGGCCGCATTGTCGTTACTAACGTCCATCAGTTATTTCTATGGCGGATTAAAAGTTAAAGGCTTAGGTTTCTTCGCGCGTTACATTGCGCCAGTTCCAATTTTCCTTCCAATTAATATTCTGGAAGATTTTACAAAGCCTCTTTCTCTTAGCTTCCGTTTATTTGGAAACATCTTAGCCGATGAGATCGTTGTTTCGGTTCTATGTTTATTAGTGCCGTTATTAGTTCCTTTACCTGTGATGGTACTAGGGCTTTTTGCAAGTTCAGTTCAAGCGTTAGTGTTCTCAACACTATCTGCTGCGTACATTGCTGAGTGTGTCGAATAGATATTACATATCCATTCGGTAGAATAAAAAAGAAATTTGTTAATTTCGTAACCGTAGATTTTTATTTAAATAAAACAATTCCCTATGAATCCTATCGTTTCAGGTGCTTCTGTTATCGCCGCTGGTTTAGCAATTGGTCTAGCTGCAATTGGTCCTGGTATTGGTCAAGGTACTGCTGCCGCTCAAGCTGTTGAAGGTTTAGCTCGTCAACCAGAGGCTGAAGGTAAAATTCGTGGTACTCTTCTTCTATCTCTAGCTTTCATGGAGTCCCTAACAATCTATGGTCTAGTAGTTGCTCTTTGTCTACTATTCGCTAACCCGTTCGCAGGTTAATAGCTTCTCAGCGCTTAGTTTATTACTAAGCGCTATTTTTAAACATCACCTTTTTGAAATATGTGGGTTTAAAATTAAAAGAAGTCTAAAAGCATTATTCTATAGCAAAAATTAATGAATATATTTTTTATGCCCTTAATGCAGATGATAGCTATGGCCGAAGGAGCTGGTGGACTCTTCGATTTTAATGCTACATTGCCAATAATGGCTCTACAATTTGTATTATTAACGGTTGTTTTAACTTTTGTTTTCTATAAACCTGTTGCCAAGGTTTTAGATGACCGTGAAACAATGATTAATACAAACTTATCCGAGGCATCCGCGAAGCTTCTAAAGGCTGACGAATTGTACACACAATACGATGAACAGCTAAAGTCAGCTAGAGGTGAGGCACAATCGATTATAGCCAAGTCTGAAACTGAAGCTAAAGAGATTGTTGCTCAAGAGATTAGTGAAGCACGAAAAGATGCGGCTAACTTAATCCAACAAACTAATAAAGAACTTGAGGCACAGAAGTCACTTGCATTAGAAAAGCTTGAGACTCAAGTTGATGAGCTAAGTGAGCTAATTAAAGAGAAATTATTAGGAAAGCAAGCCGCTCTTTAGACGTTAATTATTCCGTAAATAAAATAAATGGATTTAATAAATCAGACTTTAAATAGTTTCTCTGCTCAAATCTCGGATCTTTCGGTTTCGTTCAACCCAGATATCTTTGAAGCGAACGTTGTAAACCTAGTCATACTAGTTTCTGGTATTGTATACCTAGGTGGAAACGCTTTATCGGCTAGTCTTGAGGAGCGTCAACAGAAGATTTTAGGTGCGATTCAAGAGGCAGAGGAAAGATTGCAGCAAGCAGTTGCTCGTCTTGCCGAGAGTGAGAAACAATTAGAACAAGCACAAATTGTCATTACATCAATAAAAACAGATGCAGAGACAACTGCGAAGCAAGTGAAAACTTCTATCTTAACAGATGGAAAAACTGAGATTGAGCGTTTAACATCGTCAGCTAAATCACAGATAGCTACGATTGAAGCAAAGGTTCGCAAGCAGATTTCAGATTATGTTGTTGCTTTAGCTCTTAAACGCGTAACATTACAGTTAGAAGGTAAGCTAAATTCAAATCTGCAACAACAAATTATTGATAGAAATATTTCTAAATTAAGCGATTAAATTATGTCAACTGTTGTAAGTAAAGTCGCAGAACCTTATGCTGAGGCCCTTCTCGACTTAGCGACGTCAAATGATACGTTAAAGGAAACTACAAACGATATGAATATCGTTTCCCAGTTTCTGGCAAATTCTAGTGACTTAAAAAAGTTTTTAAGTAATCCTCTAATTACTCGCGAAGCCAAAAAGAATGTCGTTAAAGATATCCTTGGTGAACAAATTGGTGCTAGTACATTAAAGTTTTTACTATTGCTTGTTGATCGGAACCGTATCGCTCTTCTTGATGGTATTGCTCAAAAATTTTTAGAGCTATCATATAAGCAGGAATCTATCGAAATAGCTAAAGTAACTTCGTCTGTTCAACTGTCTGCTCAACAGCAACAAAACATAGCAGAAAAGCTAAAAGTTATTACTGGTGCAAAGCAGATTAAATTGGCGTTAAAGGTAGATCCACAATTAATTGGTGGGTTTACAATTGAAGTTGGTTCGAAATTAATCGATACGAGTATCCGTGGTCAATTAAGACAAATAAGTAGCCTTCTGGGTGCTTAATTAGTGTAAGTAGCACTTGAAATTTTTTGAAAATTATCTAGTGTTATTTTTTTCAAAATAAAAAACTCTTTAATATAAAGTAAACTAGACGGAAATATGATCAACATTAGACCTGACGAGATTAGCAACATTATTCGTCAACAAATTGAAAGTTATGACCAAGATGTTCAAATCGATAACGTTGGTACAGTTCTTCAAATTGGAGACGGTATTGCTCGTGTGTATGGTTTAGAGCAAGTTATGGCGGGTGAACTTCTTGAGTTCTCTGATAAGACAATTGGTATTGCTCTTAACCTAGAAAACGATAACGTTGGTGCTGTATTAATGGGCCAAGGTATCGATATTTTAGAAGGTAGTTCAGTTCGTTCGACAGGAAAAATTGCACAGGTTCCAGTGGGCGATGCTTTCCTAGGCCGTGTAGTAGACGCTCTTGCTCGACCAATTGATGGAAAGGGTGATATTGCGTCTTCAGAATCTCGCCTTGTAGAATCTATGGCACCGGGTATTATTACAAGAAAATCAGTTTGTGAGCCCGTACAGACTGGAATTACGGCAATTGACGCAATGATTCCAATTGGTCGAGGCCAGCGTGAGCTTATTATTGGTGATCGTCAAACGGGTAAAACATCAGTAGCAGTTGATACAATTCTGAACCAAAAAGGTGAAGATGTTATTTGTGTTTATGTTGCTGTTGGACAAAAGGCTTCTTCTGTTGCTGCAGTAGTAACATCTCTAGAAGAGCGTGGTGCTGCTCCTTACACAATCATTGTAGCTGCAAATGCTGATGATCCAGCAACTTTACAGTATATTGCTCCTTATACGGGTGCTGCGTTAGCTGAGTACTTCATGTACAATGGTAAAGCAACACTAATTATTTATGACGACTTAACGAAGCAGGCATCTGCTTATCGTCAAATGTCGCTACTTCTAAGACGTCCACCAGGTCGTGAAGCTTACCCAGGTGATGTTTTCTACCTTCACTCGCGTCTATTAGAAAGAGCAGCGAAATTAAGTGATTCTCTAGGTGGTGGAAGTATGACTGCTCTTCCAATCATTGAGACTCAGGCTGGTGACGTTTCTGCGTATATTCCGACAAACGTTATTAGTATTACTGATGGGCAAATTTTCTTATCTGGTGATTTATTTAATGCAGGTATTCGTCCTGCAATTAACGTTGGTATTTCAGTATCACGAGTAGGTTCTGCAGCACAGATTAAAGCAATGAAGCAAGTTGCGGGTAAGCTAAAATTAGAGCTAGCTCAATTTGCTGAGCTTGAAGCGTTTTCGCAGTTTGCTTCTGATCTAGATCAAGCAACGCAAAACGAGTTAGCTCGTGGTCAGCGTCTAAGAGAAATGTTAAAGCAAGCACAAAATGCACCAATTCCAGTAGAGGAGCAGGTAGCAGTTATTTATGCCGGTATTAACGGGTTCCTTGATGATGTTCCGGTTGAAGAGGTTAAGTCTTTTGTAGGTAAGCTAAGATCTTACCTTAAGAGTTCAGTACCAACGTTCTTAACGGAGGTTAAAACTTCACAGAAACTTTCTCCAGAGGGAGAAGAAGTGTTAAAAACAGCTATTGCTTCTGTAAAAGCAATGTAATCTAGTTTTTACCTTATATTAGTGTTAGGCTCTAATAATTAATAAAATTATTAGAGCCTAGCCTCCCAACCACTTTAACCCTCTCAGATTAACTACTACGATATGCTTATAATAATCAAACTAACATAGACTTTTTACAACGTATACTATTAAATAGTAAGGTTTTCATTTCCTTCTGGTAACAAACCAGCAAAGGACCATTCTTTATTTCATGGTAAAAAGAGATTGAACTTTTCATTTTCCCACTTGATGCTAGCAAGAACTATTGACCCGTTTTCTTTCCCAGTATAGTTTCGCTTCTACGATTTATATGAAATTGTTGCTCTTGAACGTCTAGAAACGATTTCTCATGCTTTTCTTTTAATAAATCGAATATTTTATGTTTTGTACCATCCAACAGCCGCGACTTGTTATAGGTAGAAGAAAAATCTATAGAATTTAATTTTTATTATTCACTCGGGTACAACTTACATTTTGCATTTTTCGCATAAGGGGGTAACATAAAATTTTAAGATAAATATTAGTTAAAATTACAAAAATAAGTAAAAAAAAAACAGAGAAAACTAATGTTTTCTCTGTTTCTACTAGAGTTCTAGATTACTAATTACGCTGCAACTGCAGGAGCAACTAGAGCTACTGGTAAAGACTCACCAGCTGCTAGGTCTAGAGGGAAGTTGTGAGCGTTACGCTCGTGCATTACTTCCATACCTAGGTTTGAACGGTTTAGGATATCAGCCCAAGTGTTGATTACACGACCTTGTGAATCTACAACTGATTGGTTGAAGTTGAAACCGTTTAGGTTGAATGCCATTGTTGCTACACCCATAGCTGTGAACCAGATACCAACTACTGGCCATGCACCTAGGAAGAAGTGAAGAGCACGTGAGTTGTTGAATGAAGCGTATTGGAAAATTAGACGACCAAAGTAACCGTGAGCTGCAACGATGTTGTAAGTCTCTTCTTCTTGACCGAACTTGTAACCGTAGTTAGCAGACTCGTTCTCAGTAGTCTCACGAATTAGAGATGAAGTTACTAGAGAACCGTGCATAGCTGAGAATAGTGAACCACCGAATACACCAGCAACACCAAGCATGTGGAATGGGTGCATTAGGATGTTGTGCTCAGCTTGGAATACAAGCATGAAGTTGAAAGTACCAGAGATACCTAGAGGCATACCATCTGAGAATGAACCTTGACCGATTGGGTAGATGATGAATACTGCAGCTGCTGCAGCTACTGGAGCTGAGAAAGCAACACAGATCCATGGACGCATACCTAGACGGTAAGAAAGTTCCCACTCACGACCGATGTAAGCACAAACACCAATGAAGAAGTGCTGACAAACTAGCTGGTAAGGACCACCGTTGTAAAGCCACTCATCGATTGAAGCTGCTTCCCAGATTGGGTAGAAGTGAACACCGATAGCGTTAGAGCTTGGTACTACAGCACCAGAGATGATGTTGTTTCCGTATAGTAGAGAACCAGCAACTGGCTCACGGATACCATCGATATCTACTGGAGGTGCCGCGATAAAAGCGATAACGTAACAAGAAATTGCTGTAAGTAGAGTAGGGAACATTAGACAACCGAACCAACCAATGTATAGTCTGTTCTCAGTTGAAGTGATCCATGCACAGAATTGCTCCCAGAAGCTTGCGCTCTCGCGTCTTTGTAAAGTTGTAGTCATGATTATTTTTTAAGTTAAATGTTTATGGTCTTGAAAACCTCCCAGGACTTTTGCCTGTTAGTTATATTATTATAACTACTAGTTGTAAAAAATATTACACTATATTAATAAAGTACAAGCGTACGATAAAATGTCACTGAAGAAAAAGAAAAAACTTTTGTTACCCGATGATTTTTTAATTATTTGTAGTCTAATGGCTCTAGGTATAGTACCAAGATCCCTTTTTATTAAATACCCGAGTCGGATAAACTTTTCCATGATAAATGTTTTTAATGGATTGTCAAAAAAACAAAAAAGTCAAATTTCCAAATGTCTACATGATACAACCACAAAAGATGCTACAACCTATATAATAGGTTTGATTGAAAGTTCAATGCTCATAGATGCCTCTAGCTTGGAGAAACAAAACATGAAGTTACTGTGTAATTATTTAAAGCGCTTTCGTCTTTTCTTTTTATCCGCTTTTCTAAAGCAATACCCAACCACTCTTCCTTCTGTTTCTGTTAAAGATATTAACACTGCAGCAATTCGAGCTTTGTATTTAGTTTCTGGTATTTAGGTTTTATTTTGGGCAACTTCTTTTGTAATAGAAAAATTATTGGTGAACATTAACAAATTAATTGGTCTTTTTGGCGGTTTTTTATTGTCCAGTATTCTTGATACGACATTAGGAGAATTAAATGAGTGGGCAATTGTTGGTGCAGCTCTTATCGTTGCTAGTCTCGAGTTTAGCAGTAAACTTTTTTACACTGTTGCTACACGACTTAATAACTCTATGGCGCGCAATTCCTCTCTCTATAAAACTGCTGGCTTTTTAAACTCCGTTAAAATTGGTGTAATCTATGGCCTAATTGTTGACGCATTTAAGTTAGGTAGTTAGATCTACTTTTACTATTTTGAACAAAAATCCGCATTTTTAACTCTTTTGGGACTATCATTAGTAAGAAAATTACCAACCATAAGATGATAACTGACAGCCAAATTTTTTTCGCCTTAGCAATTGCAGCAATTGCAGCCGTATTCGCAATTGGTTTAGGGCGTCAACTGTACGTATAGAATTATTGCTTTTGCCACTCGTATATTTACTTCACACCAAATGAAAATGAGAGATAAGGCGATGTAGAAAATATTTCTACATTCTTATCTCTCTTTACTTTGCTTTTATAATATCTGGCCGTAAGTATGTAACCCTTTACCTAAAAAATTTACCCCTAGATAGCAAATCCAAACGACAATAAAACCAAAAGACGCTATTAGAGCTGGCTTTTCTCCTTGCCAATCCTTTGTTATACGTGCGTGGAGATACGAGGCGAACACTAACCAAGTAATAAGGGCCCAAGTTTCTTTTGGATCCCAACTCCAATAAGAGCCCCACGCTTCATTTGCCCAAACTGCCCCAGAGATAATGCCAATGGTAAGTAAAGGAAATCCAAAGCTGATAGTCCGGTAGCTTAAGTTATCAATACTCTCTAACAGGCTTAAGCGTTCTGATAAATTGGAACTTCTTTCCCTTTCAGACTCGGTTAATAAATTACTATAATTCTCAATACTCTCCGTTTTATAAAAAGCTGTATCAGCGAGTGGCTTACTAGAAAATGTTCGGCCATATGAGTTACCTTGCAACTCAATATTTCCACTTTTACCTTTAACAATAACAAGGAAAAAGATGGCAAGTAAAGACCCAACAATTAAATTAGCATAACTCAGCATCATTACAGTAACATGCATCATTAACCAGTTCGATTTTAATGCAGGGACAAGTGGTGCAGGTGCTTGCATACTTTCTGGTAAAGATAAACTAGCAAACCCAGTAACAAAAAGAGCAATCGGTGTGCTAATAGACCCCACTAAATTGATTTTTGACTTCCTTTCCAGAACGAAGGTTATGAATGTAATTCCCCAAGCTAGGAAAAGAAGAGATTCATAAAGGTTGCTTAATGGAAAATATCCAAAATTTAACCAGCGTAATGCTAAAAGAGAAAAAAGTAAAAAATTCCCAAAGATGTTTCCATAGGAACTTACTTTATAAAGAATCTTTATATTGGGATTAATTAAACTTGCCCAATAAATAATTGTTAATGTTAATAGGTTGAAGAATATTAGATTATCTAATAATGATTGAATATCCATTGAATCGAATAAATAAATTATCCTTACTTTCCCAAGAAACTTTTTACGCTACTTCCTCTTGTTCAATTAAAACAAAAAACAGTGCGAAACAAAGTCCTGGAAAAACAAGTGTTACAATCGGTGTTAAGATTGGTGGGAGAAAAGATGCAGTCATACTTTGAATTATTTATTTTTAATAAAAGTTTCTAATCGAACGAATGTTCTTTATTTCGTACAAAAATAAAACGCCTTATCTAATAATTTTAACATTCTATTTAAGTTTTCTTTAGAATTTTGGTGTACTAAATTTGCTTATTGACAACCTTTCTTTGACTAGGCTCTGTTTTTCTTTGTTTACTGAAAAAAGCTGAAACAAACCTTTAAAGTAATTGTTTCAGCTTATTTGTATTCAACTTCTCTTACAATTTAGTAGTAAATCTTACCACCACCCCATTTCTCGTTAACAACCTTTGGCTGCAGTAAAATGTGACCTGCAATTGCAAATAAATCTTCATCAGTTAAAGAGCGCATTTTCGGAAAAATATCAGCACTTTTAATACTTGGGTGGATTTCAGAAATAGAATCTAGCCCATCGTAAGACATTGGGTCTTTAAAATAGGATACTAAACTAGTTACACTGTCTCTGGCAGGTGTAGCTAAACTTAGAGATTCTGTATCCAGCCCAACGTTTGGGTTTGTCTTTGTTAAACCTCCAACGTGGCATGTTCCACATGCATTGTTAAATAGTCGCTTTCCTCGCTTTACTTGCTCGGGAGTTAAAACAACACTGTTTCCTTTAGCATCAAGAGGAACTGTTCTTGTATCTTCATCCAGCTCTAATGCATTAACTGATGAAACATTAGTACCAAATAAAAGAGTCGCTAAAATGCTTCCTATTAAAAACTTATTTTTTAGCATAATAGTCTAAAATTTCTAATTTTTTAATCAATATATAGTTAATAAATAACCGTTAAACTAAATTATAGAGTTTATAATAAAATATTCTTCAAGCGTTTGAGAAGTATTCGCTTTTTTTAATATTTTTAACTTCAATTCTATAGTTTAAACAAACAGGTAACTTTTTAACCGAATGTATTTTTGCCTGTAAACTTTACGTTAACAGGTTGAAGGTTCTTTCCGATCGAATGGTCAACATTACCAACTCCGACACGACCCTCATTTAATTTTTCTGGGAACACCCCGTCTTTTGGATGCAGATATTGCACTTCACTATTGGGGAAAATACGGTAGATTTTATAATCTGATATTTTAAATAATGTTCGAAGCTGAACCCCAATAGCTAAACACTGCTCTTTTTTTGCAAGGTACAAAAGATTCTCTCCTTTTTGCATTATCGCTGCACCACTTGTTGGCATTTCAAAAATCTGTTCCTTTTGGCTTGTCCATGTGATAGCATACTTTTCTTCTGTTTCTGCGGCACGAAGCCAGCCGCCAGTACTTCCACCGAATGTTGGGGAAGGTATTTGTAAGTTTAATATATCTGTCATTGCTGTGGGTAGTCTTTTTTAAGGAGCCCTCTTTTACAAACTCTCCAATATATGAATTAAACAGGCATGACCTGTCATGTATATAATTATATTACAAATATTACTATTTAACTTTGCTACCTAAAAAAAAAGCAAAGAACTCACTTATTGGGCCGAGTTGGATTTGAACCAACGTAAGCTATGCTAACGGATTTACAATCCGTCCCCATTAACCACTCGGGCATCGACCCACACTTATACATAGATATTACCAGATAGAAAACGTCTCGGCAAGTCTATGCCCTTATGAACTAATAAAAGGGAAGGAGGAAAGTCTCTAATAATTAGCAAATTGGTTTGTTTGTTTTCCTCTTTAACTTTTAAAAAATTCCGAGTAGCATCATTAGATACCGTTTAACTACCACTTTATTAGAAAAGGGTTTGTTAAACGGTATTTCTATTGCCGATGGAATTCTAAGAAGACTAATAGTAGCTTGTAAGGTACTGCTTTTGTGTGCTAATCCTTTTTGGTTACAGCAGGCTTACTTTTCTGTTGAAAAATCAGTTTCTATTACGTCATCTCCAGTTGCGCCATCTCCCCCGTCTGGAGATTGATTATAAACTTGTTGTCCAAGTTCCATAATGGCGGTTTTTATTTGCTCGTTTAATTCTTTCATTAAAGCATAGTTCTCATCTGTGCTTGCCTCTTCCAGCTTAGTTAGTAAACTTTCAACTTTTTCCTTTTCATCTGGAGAAATTTTACCTTCTAAATCACCTAGTTGCTTTCTTGTTTGGTAGCAAAGTGAATCCGATTGGTTTTTAAGCTCAATCTGTTCAGATTTTTCTTTATCACTAGCAGCATTAGCCTCTGCTTCGTTTACCATTCGCTCAACTTCATCTTTTGGTAATGTCGAAGCACCAGTAATAGTGATTGATTGTTGTTTATTTGTAGCTTTATCTTTTGCCGTCACAGATAAAATACCATTAGCATCAATGTCAAATGTCACCTCAATTTGTGGTACACCTCTTTGTGCTGGGGCTATCCCATCTAATCTAAAAGTTCCTAAGCTCTTGTTGTCTTTGGCTAATTCCCTTTCACCTTGTAGAACATGGATTTCGACATTTGGCTGATTATCAACCGCAGTTGAGAACGTTTCTGATTTCTTCGTTGGTATAATTGTATTACGTGGTGTAATTTTTGTTGTTATTCCACCTAAAGTTTCAACGCCTAAAGATAAAGGTGTCACATCTAATAGTAGAATATCTTTTACTTCACCGCCTAAGACACCAGCCTGGACTGCCGCCCCAACGGCAACAACCTCATCCGGGTTTACCGTTTGGTTTGGTGTCTTTCCGAGAAGTTTCTGAACAAGTTCTTGAACAGCGGGTATACGAGTCGAGCCTCCAACTAATACGTTTTGGTCTATAGCATCCGGAGTTAGCTCTGCATCTTTTAACGACGTTTGAATCGGAGTCTTGCAACGCTCAATTAAAGTAGCACATAACTCTTCAAACATTGCCTTTGTTAGATCCTTTTCAAGGTGTTTAGGTCCTTCCGGTGTTACAGAAATAAACGGCAAGTTAATGGAACTTTGAGAAAGCGTTGATAGTTCAATTTTTGCTTTTTCTGCCGCCTCCGTTAGACGTTGTAAAGCTTGGCTATCTTGACTTAAATCAATACCTTCACTATCCTTAAATTCTTTAATTAACCATTGGACAATCTTTTCGTCAAAATCATCACCACCTAGGCGCGTGTCACCCGATGTTGCTAAAACTTCGAAAACTCCGTCCCCTACTTCTAATACTGAAACATCAAATGTTCCACCACCAAGGTCAAATACTAAAATTGTTTCATTATCTTTCTTGTCTAAACCATACGAAAGAGAAGCGGCTGTTGGTTCATTGATGATTCTTAAAACTTCTAACCCGGCAATTTTACCAGCATCCTTTGTTGCTTGGCGCTGCGAATCATTAAAGTACGCTGGTACAGTTATAACGGCTTGTGTAACTGTTTCCCCTAGGTATTTTGAAGCATCATCAGCTAACTTTCGTAAAACTTGCGCAGAAATTTCTTCTGCTGCGAATTGTTTACTTAATGCAGGACAATCCAGCTTGATGATATCCTCGGTCTGGATTACTTTGTACGGAACTTGGCGCAACTCTTCAGTTACTTCGTTTGTCTTTCTTCCAATAAAACGCTTTACAGAGTAAAATGTGTTTTCTGGGTTAATTACTGCTTGGCGTTTCGCAATTTGACCTACAAGAAGATCTCCTTTCTTTGTATACGCCACAACTGAAGGTGTTGTTCTTTGCCCTTCAGAATTTGTAATTACTTCTGGCTTACCCCCTTCCATAACTGCAACTACGGAGTTTGTAGTCCCAAGATCAATTCCTATAACTTTTCCCATCGAATCTATTTTTTAAATATTTTTACACTACTACTTAGATAGTATGTCTTGTCATCTTTTTTGGGCAATGGGTTGTTTACCCCCTAAAAAGGCTTTGATGACAGTTTATTTCCAAAAAAAACCACCTAGCATTCGGATCTAAAGACTAAGGACTCAAAACAATTAAGCAACTCTTCTTATATAGACACAGTGTATGGTATTACTGTATAATATTGTTATTCTGGGTTTGAGGAGTAAGTTTCAAATAGCAGATTAAAAAACACTTGTTTTTTTGCATTGTATAAATAGCTAAATTGTCTAAAGGGTAATTAGTACTATGTCTGTAGGCCTATTCGGAAAAAAACTGGGGATGACACAAATATTTGACGAATCCGGGTCCATCCTACCTGTAACACTGCTAAAAACAGAAGCTTGTCAGGTGAGCCAAATTAAAACTACAAATACGGATGGCTATAATGCTATCCAAGTAGCTTATTGTGAAGAAAAGCTAAACAAAATAACAAAGCCTCAATTGGGGCACTTAAAGAAGCTTGGGGATAAAGGCTTTAGTTCATTCGGGGAATTCCGTGTAAATGACCCACAACAATTTAAACTTGGGCAGAGTATTACATTGACCGCTTTTGCTGTTGGGCAAAAAGTAAAGGTAACAGGAAAGAGTATTGGTAAAGGCTTTGCTGGTAACCAAAAGCGTCATAACTTTAGCCGCGGTCCTATGACACACGGTTCAAAGAACCATCGCCTACCTGGTTCGATTGGAGCCGGAAGTACGCCGGGTAGAGTATATCCAGGAAAGAAAATGGCTGGTCAACTTGGTGGTAAGACGGTCACTATAAAAAATAGTGAAATTCTTTTTATTAACGCCGAGGAAAATATTTTAGTTCTAAAAGGCTCTTTACCTGGGAAGAAAAACACTATGCTAAAGATCCAACCAAAGGACTAAAATCCTGTCTCCGTTAATTTTAGACAGCTAAAATTTTTTAGCTACTTGTATTTATTATAAACTTCATATATGAGTTTAGATCAGAAATCATTAATTGATTTAGTAAAGCACCCTCTTCTAACAGAGAAGACTATTAAGCTAATTGAGCAGAATCAATACAGCTTTGCAGTTGATCGTCGCGCTACGAAACCTCTAGTTAAAGCAGCTATTGAGCAGCTATTTGACGTAAAGGTTGTGGCAGTAAATACCTCTCGACAGCCGACTAATAAGCGCCGGGTAGGTAAGTTTATTGGTAAAAAAGCTTGTTTTAAGAGAGCAATTGTTACGTTAGCGCCAGAAAATTCAATTACACTTTTCGAAGATGTATAGGGAAATAGTTTTGAGCGCAACAAATTAGATCGTATTAAATAACTAGAAATATATGGCAATTCGTTTGTATCGGGCATATAGCCCTGGCACACGTTCTCGGTCTAGTTTATTTTTTGATGACATTTCAACAAATAAACCAGAAAAGTCTCTAACCTATGGTAAAAAGCGTTGTGGGGGACGTAATAACAGAGGGATAATAACACTGCGTGGGCGCGGTGGTGGACACAAAAAGAAATACCGTCTTATTGAATTTCGCCGACGTGAGACAACTAGTGTAGCGAAAGTTGTAAGTATTGAATATGATCCAAATCGAAATGCAAGAATAGCTTTGTTGCATTACGATGATGGAGCAAAAAAGTATATAATTGCCCCGCGCTCCTTAAAGGTTGGGATGCCAATTTATTCGGGTAGTAAAAGTCCAATTGAAATTGGTAACGCAATGCCGCTTGAATTTATACCATTAGGGAGTATTGTCCATAATATTGAGTTGACTCTTGGTAAAGGTGGGCAAATTGCGCGGGCTGCTGGAACATATGCTCAAGTAATTGCAAAAGAAGGAGATTTTGTTACGCTAAAGCTGCCTTCAAACGAAGTTCGTTTAGTAAACAATAGGTGTTATGCGACTCTTGGGCAAGTTGGAAACGTTGAGTTTGTTAACGTTACCTTAGGTAAGGCTGGTCGGAAGCGTTGGTTAGGGAAAAAGTCAAAAGTTCGTGGTGTTGTAAAGAACCCTATTGATCACCCGCATGGTGGGGGTGAAGGTCGATCGCCGATTGGTCGTAGTAAGCCCGTTACGCCATGGGGTAAACCTGCTTTAGGGATCAAAACCCGTTTACCTAAAAAAGCAAGTGGTCGTTATATCTTGCGCGCCCGACGTTAATAAAAATTAAAACTAATCCATAAGACTTAAGTAATGACACGTTCTTTAAAAAAAGGACCTTTTGTCGCATCTCATGTTCTCGAAAAGGTCGAGCAAATGAATACGGCTGGTCAAAAGGATATTATTAAGACATGGTCACGTTCAACAACAATTCTTCCCAATATGATTGGTCATACATTTGCTGTTTACAATGGTCGCCAACATTTACCCGTTTTTGTAACCGACCAAATGGTGGGGCACAAATTAGGGGAGTTTGCCCCGACTAGAACGTTCCGCTCACACATTAAAAAAGATAAAAAAGGAAAACGTTAGTTTTAATAAGGCGATATGAAGACAATTGCGATTGAAAAAAATGAAGCCCGTGCTGTTTCAAAGTACATTAGGATGTCTCCTAGTAAAATAAGACGGGTTTTACGACAAATACAAGGTAAATCTTATAAAGAGGCTCTAATTTTATTAGAGTTCATGCCCTATGCTTCTTGCGAACCAATTATTAAAACATTGCGTTCCGCAGCTGCAAATGCGAAGAATAACAAGGGGTTTGATGAAACGAAATTAACAGTTCGTTCAGCTTTTGCTAATCAAGGTCCAACTATGAAGCGTTTTCGACCAAGAGCTCAAGGAAGAGCTTATAGAATTATGAAAGCTACGTCTCATATTACTATTGTTGTTGCTGCGTAGCTGTTTGACAGTTTAAAAATTTACGTAAATTTTATTTGTGGGACAAAAAACACATCCAAACGGTTTTAGGATCGGAATTAACAAGGCACAAAGTTCAACATGGTTTGCTAACTATGGTGCATTTAGTGAAGTTTTAAAAGAAGATTATAAGATTCGCCAATTTTTTGAAAAAGAATTTGACGCAATTTATAACAAAGCAGGTATTTCAAAACTAGAGATTAAAAGAAAAGTTAACCAATTAGAATTATTGATTTATGCTGCTAGACCAAAAGCGATAGCAGTTGATTCAAGTAACGATAACGTTATTGTTGGGTTAAAAGTTAGCTTAAAAAAGATTCTTAAAGAATCAAAGCAAATCCGCATTAAGGTACTACAAATCCAGAAGAGTGAAAGTGAAAGCTCGCTTGTAGCCAGATCTTTAGCCGATCAACTTGAAAAAAGGGTGGCTTTCAGAAAAGCGATCCGCCAGACTACTCAAATGCTACAAAAAAGTGGTGTTAAAGGTTTTAAAATTCAAGTCTCAGGACGATTAAATGGTGCTGAAATTGCACGTGCCGAATGGGTTCGCGAAGGTCGGGTACCACTACAAACGATCCGAGCTGATATTAGTTACGCCAGCCAAAAAGCCTTTACTATTTATGGTGTACTTGGTATTAAGGTTTGGATCTTTAACAAAGAAATTATTTAACGTCTATATAAGAGAATTTTATGTTACTCCCGAAAAGAACGAAATTTCGTAAAGTACATCGAGGAAGACTTAAAGGAACTTCAAAGGCAAATACGATTGTCTTTGGAGATTATGGGATCCAGGCTCAAGAGCCCGTTTGGCTAACGTCACGACAAATTGAAGCGACGCGACGCAGTATTACCAGATATGTGCGTAAAACAGGTAAAATTTGGATTCGTGTTTTCCCAGACAAGCCAATTACCGAACGTGCAGCAGAATCGCGTATGGGATCTGGAAAAGGTGCCGTGGATTATTGGGTTGCCGTTATTAAGCCTGGTGCTGTGCTATTCGAAATAAATGGTTTAGACAAAGCTCGTGCTTTTCAAGTTTTAAAACTTGCTTCTTATAAGCTTCCAATCAAAACAAAAATTATTAGCCGTGAAAGCTAAAGGGTTTTCATTTTGGGAATGCGGCAACTTATTAAGAATCTAAATAGGTAAAATATTAAATGGCTATAAAAGAAAGAATCGGTATTGTAGTTAGCGATAAAATGGATAAGACTCGTATTGTCGCAGTAAATACTCGAGTTATGCATAAACGTTACGGAAAAGTAATTACTCGTACTAAACGTTATGCAGTTCACGATAGCGAATTTAATTCGTCTATCGGAGATCAAGTTCGTATCCGTGAAGCACGCCCTTTAAGTAAGACAAAAAATTGGGTTCTAACGGATGTTGTAAGAAAATCTTCAACTTAATTTAAAAGAATATGATTCAACCGCAAACTTGTCTAAGAGTCGCAGATAATAGTGGTGCAAAAAAGCTAATGTGTATTCGCGTTCTTGGAAGTAACCGTCGATACGGTTATGTCGGCGATGTAATTATTGGTGTTGTGAAAGATGCTACACCAAACCTTACTGTAAAGCGTTCTGACGTTGTAAGAGCTGTTATTGTTCGTACAAAACAATCTATTCGTCGAAAAGATGGCTCACGTCTTCGTTTTGATGACAATGCCTCTGTTATTATTAACAAAGAAAATAATCCACGTGGTACAAGGGTTTTTGGTCCTATTGCTCGTGAGCTGAAAGAAAAGGGTTTTACAAAAATTGTTTCCTTAGCACCTGAAGTACTGTAGTACAAAGTTTTATCTCTATTCCTTAGATAGATAGAAAGATTAAGATTTAATATAAGATGCAAAAAGATATAAAAACGCTATACCGGGAAAAAGTTGTCCCAGCAATGATCAAAGATTTCGGCTATAAAAATATTGAGCAAGTGCCGAAACTAATAAAAATTTCTGTAAACCGCGGTCTTGGTGAAGCGTCAAAGAATTCCAAAGAATTGGAAGCTAGCCTACAGGAAATCGCGACTATTACGGGCCAACAACCAACTCTCAATAAAGCAAGAAAATCGGTCGCGGGATTTAAAATTCGCGATGGTATGCCTGTTGGAGGATCGGTAACTTTACGCCAAGGCCAAATGTACAATTTTCTAAACAAGTTAATTAACATTGTCCTACCTCGTATTCGAGATTTTCGAGGAATCAACCCAAATGGTTTTGATGGTCGAGGAAATTATAATCTGGGGTTAACGGAACAATTAATGTTTCCTGAAATTTCATATGATGATGTAACGCAATTACATGGTTTTGATATTTCGATTGTAACAACAGCAAAAACAGATGAAGAAGCTTATGCTCTTCTAAAAGGTTTTGGTATGCCGTTTAAAGCCTCTTAGTTTTTTAGAAAATCCAATAAGAATGACTACAGATACTATCGCAGATATGCTAACTAGAATTCGTAATGCGAATTTAGCGAAGCACCAAATTGTTCAAATACCTTCAACAAACGTTACGCGTAATATCGCCGATCTTCTTTTAGCAGAAGGTTTAATTGATTCCTTTGAAGAGTTAAAAAATGGACTAAAAAGCTCTCTCCTTCTATCACTAAAATATAGTGGCAAAGAAAGGATTCCTACAATCACAAAGATTACTCGAGCTAGTAAACCCGGTTTACGTTTATATAGCGGTTATAAAAAGATGCCTAAAGTCTTAGGTGGTTTTGGTACTGCTGTTGTTTCAACCTCACGGGGGTTGATGACAGATAAGAAGGCACGAGAAGAGGGCGTAGGTGGTGAATTACTATGTTATATTTGGTAAATAATTTTCATATAAAAAATGTCTCGTATAGGTAAACAGTTTATAGTAATACCGGATAAAGTAAGTGTAAAACTAGAAGGTCAAAAAATCTCCGTGGAGGGTCCAAAAGGAACTTTATCGCGTATTTTACCTTCATTGATATGCTGTACAGTAAATGAAGAAGAAAAAAAGCTTTTTTTAGAAAAAGCTCAGCAAACGAAACTAGCGCAGGCTCTATATGGCTTATCACGTACTCTTGTTGCCAATATGGTAACGGGAGTTTCAGAAGGCTTTAATAAAAGGTTACAACTCACAGGTGTTGGTTACCGGGCACAATTAGATGGTAAAGATCTTGTTTTAAACATGGGGTACAGCCATCCCGTAAAAATGCTTACACCAACTTCTCTATCAGTAAAAGTTGAAAACCCAACAAGTGTTCTTGTATCCGGGTTAGAAAAAGATGCCGTTGGGGAATTCGCCGCTAAAATAAGAGCTGTTCGTCCACCTGAACCTTATAAAGGGAAAGGGATTGCATATGAAGGGGAATTTATTCGCCGTAAAGCTGGTAAAACAGGTAAGTAAAAAGAACTCTCATTGTACATAAAATTCTTTGTAACGAAATAACGAGTAAATTTAAATTATGGCAAGTCCAAAAAGAGCTTATAAAGCAAAGCCTGAATGGTCAGAGCGTGTTGTTTCTATTCAACGTGTAACAAAGGTCGTAAAAGGTGGAAAGAAAATGAGTTTTCGTGCGGTTGTAGTTGTCGGAAATGAACAAGGTAAAGTAGGTGTTGGAGTAGGTAAAGCAGGAGATGTTATTACTGCAGTTCGTAAAGGTGTTACAGATGGTAAGAAACATATTATCGAGGTTCCTTTAACAAGCTCAAACTCAATACCTCACCCAATAAATGGGCGTTTTGGTGCGGCAAAGCTTGTTCTTAGGCCATCTGCCCCGGGTTCAGGTGTTATTGCTGGTAGTTCGATTCGAACTGTCTTAGAGTTAGCTGGCATAAAAAATATTTTATCAAAGCAATTAGGTTCGAATAATTTATTAAATAATGCGCGGGCTACGGTAAATGGGTTAAGTTTATTACGTTCATATACTGCTTAAAAGTTTTGTTAGCAGATAAAGTTAACGAGGCCAATTAAAAACTTCCAAAGAGTTTTTATATTTAAACTACGGAGGATTAAAGATTAAATGAAAACATCAGAGACAATAAGTCTACTAAGGGCAAAAATAGCACGGATTTTAGGTTTGTTGCTTTTAGTTAGGTTATGCCTTTACATCCCTGTCCCAAATGTCGATCTTGACATTTTCTCGCAAGGGCAGGTATTAAACCCTCTGTTTGGTTTCGCCAAAACATTAACTGGTAGCTCTTTTTTAGGGTTGGGCTCATTGGGTATTCTACCATATATTAATGCATCCATTATTGTTCAGTTATTAACGTCGGTCATTCCCAGTTTAGAGAAACTGCAAAAAGAAGAAGGTGAATTAGGTCGCCAGAAAATTAGTCGTTATACCCGCTATTTAACTTTTGGTTGGGCTGTTGTTTTAAGCACCGCCATTGCAATATTTTTAGTGAAACCTGTGGTTTTCAATTGGAGTGTTGGTTTGGCTTTAAAAATTATCTTGTCGTTAACAACAGGTTCTTTACTTTCAATGTGGTTTGCCGAGCTTATTACTGAAGAAAGTCTGGGTAACGGTTCATCGATGATCATATTTATTAATATCGTAGGTAGTATACCGAATAATTTTAATGGTTTTACTAAAGGATTAGCTAGTGGTACCTACTTAAGTAATTTCATTTTGGCCGGCCAAAGTTTATTGGTCTACTTGTTTATCGTTTTTATAATTGTTGTTTTCCAAGATGCTTATAAAAAAATTAACATTGTATCTGCAAAACAATTAAATTTAAATTACTCTGAGCAAATACAAACCACGACGGAATTAAAAAATAGCTATATTCCAATAAAATTAAATCAGGGGGGTATTATGCCTCTAGTTTTTAGCTCAACAATAGCTACTTTGTTATATTACCCATTGCAATTGTTTGCAAATTCGGGAGTTGGAAAGTCCCTTGTCTTTTTACCAACAATTTTACCGTTTTACTCTTTTGGCTTAAACATCTTATTAGTAGTATTTTTTAGCTGCTTTTACGCTTTGTTGGTTCTAAAGCCCAATGACATCGCGCAAAATTTAGCTAAGATGGCCTATAGTGTTCCAGGTATTCGGCAGGGGGATCAAACAAAACAGTATCTGGAGCAAATTGTGGGTCGTTTATCTTTTATGGGTGGTTTATTTCTTGCGTTTTTAGCATTTTTTCCTATTCTCTTAGGCAACATTTTTCACTTTACACTTTTTAAGAATGTGACATCGTTATTAATCTTAATTGGTGTTATTACAGATACGACAGCCCAAATTCGCGGTTACTTAATTTCTCGTAACTATGAGGGGTTTAAAAAGACATAGACTTTTACTCTTAAGTAAGTTAGCATTTAAAGAAGGTTCTGAAACAATAAATGCTATTTTATTATCATTCATAGGGTCTATTTTAGAATGGATGTTATGGAAATTAACCATTATATTAGATTTGCATAAACAATTATGAAAGTTGTAAGTTCCATCGGCAATTTGAAGAACCGTTCAAAAGATTGCCAGGTTGTAAAGCGACGAGGTCGAATTTACTTAATTTGTAAAACGGATCCGCGTTTAAAAGTTAGGCAGGGCCGAGCAAAAATGAAGCGTAAATAATAAAATTAAGTTACATATGGCACGTATATCAGGAGTAGATCTTCCGCGAAATAAGCGGATCGACATTGGTTTAACATATGTGTTCGGTATTGGCCGTACTACTGCAAAGCAAATAATTCAAGATGCGAAAGTAGCCCCCCATATTCGTTGTGGCGATTTGTCGGATGAAGAGATTACTAGTATTAGAGCAGTTGTGGATAGTAATTATCAAACGGAAGGTGATCTTCGGCGTGTGTATTCGCAAAATCTAAAGCGTTTAACTGAAATAGGTTGTGCAACTGGCCGTCGTCATCGAGTTGGTTTGCCGGTACGTGGTCAGAGAACACGTACAAATGCCCGTACACGAAAGGGGAAAGTTAAAGTTGTTGTTGCAAAGAAGTCACGTTAATACAATTGACAATTTTATCTTTAGAATAATCAAAAACAAATATTATTTAACTTAATATGGTTAAACAAATAAAGCGATTTTCAAACAAGAAATCGAAAAAAACAATAACTACAGGTGTCGTTCATATTAAGTCGACATTTAACAATACAATTGTTAACATCACAGATAAGACTGGTAACACATTGTTTTGGGCCTCGGCTGGTGGTAGTGGGTTTAAAGGTGCAAAGAAGGGTACCCCTTTCGCTGCACAATCCGCGGCAGAGAAAGTTGCATCCCAAGCTTATGAGCAGGGTATGAGACAAGCTGAAGTTGTCGTAAGTGGTCCCGGTAGTGGACGTGAGACAGCTATTCGTGCTCTGCAGGGTTGTGGGTTGGAAGTTTTAGTTATCAAAGATATTACGCCGGTCCCGCATAATGGCTGTCGTCCACCAAAAAAGAGGCGTGTATAATTTTGGATACTCGTTTCGACCTCATTTTACATCACCATATTATTAACCTAAATCTTTAATTAGGTAAGTGTAATGTTGCAAATTGAATGTATAGAATCGAAACAGGAAGAAGCTAATGTTATGTTTTCCCGTTTTTCTATTGGCCCCCTTAATAAAGGGCAAGGAATAACAATTGGAAATGCTTTAAGACGTACACTTCTTTCTAATCTAGAAGGTTTAGCTATTGTTGGAGTTCGCATAGCTCAAGTGAATCATGAATTCTCGACAATTCCCGATGTAAAAGAAGATGTTATTGAGATTTTATTAAATTTAAAGCAGATTGTTTTTAAAGGTCAAATTACGGATCCAATTGTAGCTCGTCTTGCATACCAAGGTCCCGGTATAGTGACGGCCAAAGATATTGAGCTTCCCGATGAAATTTTTTTAGTGGAACCGCGTCAATACTTGGCTAGTGTTACTGCAGCAAAAAATTTGGAAATGGAGTTTCTGATTGAAAAGGGTGAAGGTTATTCTGTCGTGGATAAAACCTCCGCAAAATTACCAGAGGGTTTTCTTGCCATAGATTCAGTCTTTATGCCCGTCCGTAAAGTAAACTTCTTTATTGAAACCTCACGCAGTCATGTAAATGCTGACCTTGAAAGCTTGATTTTAGAAGTTTATACAGATGGAAGTATTACTCCAACGGAAGCTGTAAGTTCGGCCGCGGAGTTATTACAACAGCTCTTTGCTTCCCTAAGAATGACAAATTTACCAACCCGCATAAATTCCATTTTAGAGGAAGAGGTAAAAGACGAGAAAAGGCAGGAATTGGATAGCATAATGGTTGAAGAACTAGAGTTATCTGTGCGTGCTTACAATTGCTTAAAACGTGCAAATGTTCATACTTTAATGGACCTTTTACAATATTCTCAGCAGGATTTATTGGAATTCAAAAATTTTGGTCAAAAATCAGCCGATGAAGTTTGCGAGAGTTTAGCAGCCCGATTTGGAAAAACATTAAAACAATAACACGAATAGACGATTGTTAAAAGACAAGATTTAAAATTCTCACTGAACCCAAATCTAGCAGTGAAAAATTATCTTTGCACTTTAATTTATATACACTACAGCAAATTTAGGACAATATATATATGTCTCTTATGACTTCAGATCTACAAGCAGCGTACTTTGGTATCGGCAGACGTAAGACTTCGGTAGCAAAAGTTATTCTCGTTCCCGGTACTGGATCTATGGTTGTTAATCATAAACCAGGAGAGCTGTATTTACAGTTTAATTCTCAATATATAAACGCATCAAAAGGAGCTTTAATCCAACTTGGGTTAGAGAATGCCTATGACATGTATGTTAATACACACGGAGGTGGTATTAAAGGTCAGGCTGACGCAATTAAGCTCGGTGTTGCAAGAGCTCTTTGTTATATCTCGGCAGATAATAGGAGTACGTTAAAAACAGCAGGTTTTTTAACAAGAGATTCGCGAAGTAAAGAAAGAAAGAAGTATGGTTTACGTAAAGCACGTAAAGCACCACAATTCTCTAAGCGTTAATTCGTAAAGGAATTAGATTCTACAACTAGTAAATTTAAAATATAAGTCATAATGACAAAACCTGATATTCACCCAAAGTGGTATCCAAATGCAAAAGTTTATTGTGATGGGCAGTTAATAATGAAAGTTGGTTCAACAAAGCCAAGATTAAATGTTGACATTTGGTCGGGAAACCATCCGTTTTATACAGGTTCACAGAAAATTCTTGATACCGAAGGTCGTGTCGAACGCTTCATGCGAAAATACGGAATGGAGAATTAAACCTAAATATATAACAGAGTATGCCTACAATACAACAATTAGTTCGATTTGAACGTACTGTAAACAATAAAAAGACAAAGTCTCCTGCTCTTAAGTCTTGTCCCCAAAGAAGAGGAGTTTGTACTCGGGTTTATACATCAACACCAAAAAAGCCCAATTCGGCACTACGTAAAGTAGCGCGTGTTCGTTTAACTTCTGGTTTTGAAGTTACTGCTTATATTCCAGGTATTGGACATAATATTCAAGAGCATTCAGTAGTCTTGATTCGTGGTGGCCGTGTTAAAGATTTACCTGGTTGTCGTTACCACGTCGTGCGAGGCACATTAGATGCTGCTGGTGTTAAAGATAGGAAACAGAGCAGATCTAAGTATGGTGGTAAGAAGCCCAAAAGTTAATTTAATTTACCCTTTATAAGTAAACCTAAAAAATTTATGTCACGAAGAAATAGAGCACAAAGAGTTTTAGCTCAACCAGATCCTATCTATAACAGCCGTTTAGTTACGTTACTTGTTTCTCGTATTTTACAATCCGGTAAAAAGTCACTGGCTCAACGAATTGTTTATAGATCATTAGAAATTATTTCCGATAAAACAGAAGAAAACCCAGTTCTAGTTTTAGAAAAGGCAGTAAAAAATGTAACGCCACAAGTTGAAGTAAAAGCAAGGCGTGTAGGGGGCTCTACATATCAGGTGCCAATTGAAATACGTGCGTACCGTGGTACAAACATCTCTTTAAAATGGATTACAGAGTTTGCGCGTGCTCGCGCCGGTAAGAGCATGTCGTTAAAATTGGCAAACGAGGTCATGGATGCGGCGAAAGAGGCCGGCAACTCGATTCGAAGAAAAGAACAAACGCATAAAATGGCTGAAGCAAATAAAGCATTTGCCCATTTTAGATATTAGAGCCACATTACTTCGCCAAAAGTATTTACAAACATCAAAATAAAACTAGTTAACACCACAGGGTATTTAAATTATGGCACGCGAAAAATTCGAAAGATCTAAGCCGCATATTAACATTGGAACAATTGGTCACGTTGACCATGGAAAAACTACTCTAACAGCAGCTATTTCAGCGACGTTAGCTATTTTCAGCTCAAAAGACGCTAAGAAATTCGATGAAATCGATTCGGCCCCAGAAGAGAAAGCACGTGGTATTACAATTAACACGGCTCACGTTGAATATGAGACAGAAACACGCCACTATGCACACGTGGATTGTCCAGGTCACGCCGACTATGTAAAAAATATGATCACCGGTGCTGCGCAAATGGATGGTGGGATTTTAGTAGTATCTGCAGCGGACGGGCCTATGCCTCAAACACGAGAGCATATTCTACTGGCTAAGCAAGTGGGGGTTCCACATTTAGTTGTTTTCCTTAACAAAGCCGACCAGGTGGACGATGAGGAACTTCTTGAATTAGTACAATTAGAAGTGCAAGAGCTTCTTGAAAACTACGATTTCCCTGGGGATGAAATTCCATTTGTGTCTGGCTCAGCTTTACTAGCTCTACAAGCAGTTGAAGGCGGACCGAAAGAAAGAGGTGCAGACAAGTGGGTCGACTTAATCTATGATCTAATGGATGCCGTTGATAGCTACATCCCAACACCGGAAAGAGACACAGATAAGACGTTCTTAATGGCCGTTGAAGATGTATTCTCAATTACAGGCCGTGGTACTGTTGCAACAGGTAGAATCGAGCGTGGACAAGTTAACGTTGGTGATACTGTTGAATTAGTTGGTTTAAAAGAGACAAAATCAACAACGGTAACTGGAATCGAGATGTTCCAAAAGACGTTGGATCAAGGTATGGCTGGTGATAATGTTGGTATTCTTATTCGAGGTATCCAAAAAACAGATATTGAGCGTGGTATGGTATTAGCTTTACCAGGTTCAATTAAGCCACACAAGAAGTTTGAAGCCGAGGTCTACATTCTAAACAAAGAGGAAGGTGGGCGTCATACTCCATTCTTTACAGGTTATCGACCACAATTCTATGTGCGTACTACGGATGTAACGGGAACAATCGTTCAATTTACTGGTGACGATGGTAGTGTTGCAGAGATGGTAATGCCGGGTGACCGTATTAAAATGACGGCCGAATTGATTAACCCAATCGCAATTGAGCAAGGAATGAGGTTCGCGATTCGTGAAGGTGGCCGAACTGTAGGGGCTGGTGTAGTATCGAAAATTCTAGAATAAAAACAATATAAAGGAGTTTATGGATCTATTTAAACCACAGAAGCTGCGTATCGGCTTAAGGGCTTACGAATCTAACTTGTTAGACGAATCGTGCGCAAAAATTATTGACGTCGTTAATAATAGTGGGACTCAAGTCGTGGGACCAATACCACTACCAACAAAGCGCAGAATTTACTGTGTTTTGCGCTCACCACACGTAAATAAAGATGCTCGTGAGCACTTTGAAATAAGGACACATAAGCGTATTATTGATTTATATGCGCCTTCAGAAACAACTATGGAGAATTTGCGGAACTTGGATTTATCTGCAGGTGTTGACGTTGAAATAAAAAGTTGCTAGGTTAATTAGTGTTTCTTTTAAACAGTCTGAAGGGCAAAGGCATTTCTTAAATAGAGGTGCCTTTGTCCTTTTTAAATTTTTACTAAAAAAAAGGAGACAGCCTAAATAGTCTTTAGGCCGTCTCCTTTTTCACCTTTCATGATAAACATTCGGGGCTGACGGGACTCGAACCCGCAACTTCCGCCGTGACAGGGCGGTGCTCTAACCAATTGAACTACAACCCCTTAACTCTACCTCACCAAATTACCTACCTATATAATAGTTAATACTTAGAAGAACGTCAAGGACTTAATATCCTGTTTGTTTAAGCTACAGACGTTTTCGGCAGTACAAAAAATAGAACTCTGGCAACCTCTCTACTCGACTACTACTTCCGTCCGAAACAACTTTAAATTGCTTATAGAGTTAAAGAACGAGATTGCTGCCTAGCTAAAACTTTCTTATTAGCTACCCTGCCCGTAGGGGAATCTAATTAGTTAAACTTTTATTAGGGTTTGTACGATAAATTGGGTAAACTTTAAACTCTGACCTACATTAGCTATAAGCTAATATTAAAAATTGTAACGTAGCCCTTACAAAAATGCAGAATAAGTCGCACCTTCGTAAAGCAAAGTGCGGCTTATTCTGCATTTTCTTAGGTGTTACCCCCAGCTACCATACAACGTATTTGCTAAGTTTAACTTATAAGAATGAAATTTCATTGTTACGCTGAGACTGCTGGTAATTAGTTTCTTTTAACTTTTTAAGAATCTTCCCGAAATATTCCTGTAAATAACTCTCTAGGCTTAAACGGCTGTTAGACCATTGCGGCTCCTTAATATTCGTTGTTATTTTTGGTATATCGGCTTGTAGCTCGGAAAATTGCAAGCGATCCGAGATATTCCAAGTAAATTCGAAGAAACGGAAAAACCGTCTTAACCCACCTAATGCAATATTAGGTATATAAGAAATCCTTGCCTTTTTACCTGATAACCGTTCACATAAAGCAATTATTTCTTCTGATGTCCAAAACTTCGTACCAATTAACGCTAATGTCTGGAATCCAGGACTTTTTGCCTTTAAGTTACCGACAACGGCGATAGCTGCATCTTGTGTGTCTAAATATGCAATTGGTGCCGACTTTTCTACTAACCAGACAGTTTTATTTTCTAAAACCGGAATAGCATATTGATTTATTATTCCTTGAAAGAAACCTGAACAATTAAACAACGTACAATCCATGGGAGAATTTCTAAGGACTTGACCCACTTTTAGTTTTAAATCAACCAATGGTATGCTAGCGTTCTCTTCGGCTCCGAGAACAGAGAAAAAGACAAATTTTTTGACCGCTGCTAATTCCGCAGCTTTAATTAAGGCAACTTTTCCTAACCAATCAATTTTTTCTGAATTATAGTCATCAGTTGGTCTAACCGTTGACGCATCAATAATAGCAGTAACGCCTTTTAAGGCGGGTGGAATAGTTTCGGGTAACGATAGATCACCGTAGACTAATTCAGCGCCCCAATCGCGAAGAAATGAAGCTCGTCTTAAATTCCTTACAAAACATTTGACTTGGTAACCTTCATTCATAGCTTGCTTTACAATTTGTCGCCCTAGTGTACCGGTACCTCCTATTATAAGTAAACTCATGTCTCTGAAGCTTTTGTTTTTAATACTGTATTAATTCTACTACGTTCTAATTAAAGAATATAGACGATATATTTGTAATTATTGGAGCTTTTTTATTTATATCGTGTATATAAACCTCCCTAGTATTTAATATGGGGGCTTTTATATGACTGTGCTATCCAAAATTATTTACCTTTTTAATTTTTATATTGTTTAAACTAAGGCTTAGTTAAAATTTCACCAATTAGAAAGAATGGCTGGTTTATTTTAGCGATCCTTTTTCTTTTTTTTTATAAACATCAGTACGTAAGTAAAAAAAAATAGTCTTGACAGACTGACTATCTTTAAAGTAATATTCAACATAGATTAAAAATTTAATTTTCAAAAGAGAATATATTGAATACCATGGAGAGTTTGATCCTGGCTCAGGATGAACGCTGGCGGTATGCTTAACACATGCAAGTCGAACGAAAGTTTTTAACTTTAGTGGCGAACGGGTGCGTAATACGTGAGAATCTGCCCTTAGGAGAAGAATAACTACTGGAAACGGTTGCTAAATCTTCATATACCGAGAGGTGAAATAGCTTCGGCTGCCAAAGGATGAGCTCGCGCCTGATTAGCTAGTTGGTAAGGTAATGGCTTACCAAGGCCACGATCAGTAGCTGGTTTGAGAGAACGATCAGCCACACTGGGACTGAGACACGGCCCAGACTCCTCCGGGAGGCAGCAGTGAGGAATTTTCCGCAATGGGCGAAAGCCTGACGGAGCAATACCGCGTGAGGGATGAAGGATTTTGGTCTGTAAACCTCTTTTCTCAAGAAAGAAGTTCTGACGGTACTTGAGGAATAAGCATCGGCTAACTCCGTGCCAGCAGCCGCGGTAATACGGGGGATGCAAGCGTTATCCGGAATCATTGGGCGTAAAGCGCCTGTAGGTTGTTTAATAAGTCTGTTGTTAAAGACTAGGGCTTAACCCTAGAAAAGCAATGGAAACTACTAGACTAGAGTATGGCAGGGGTAGAGGGAATTTCTAGTGTAGCGGTGAAATGCGTAGATATTAGAAAGAACACCGGTGGCGAAAGCGCTCTACTGGACCATTACTGACACTCAGAGGCGAAAGCTAGGGTAGCAAAAGGGATTAGATACCCCTGTAGTCCTAGCCGTAAACGATGGATACTACATGTTGTGTTTATTTCACAGTATGGTAGCTAACGCGTTAAGTATCCCGCCTGGGGAGTACGCTCGCAAGGGTGAAACTCAAAGGAATTGACGGGGGCCCGCACAAGCGGTGGAGCATGTGGTTTAATTCGATGCAACGCGAAGAACCTTACCAGGGCTTGACATACTGCGAATCTTTCCGAAAGGAAAGAGTGCCTTCGGGAATGCAGATACAGGTGGTGCATGGCTGTCGTCAGCTCGTGTCGTGAGATGTTGGGTTAAGTCCCGCAACGAGCGCAACCCTTGTTTTTAGTTACCAATTCGTTGGGTTTTCTAGAAAGACTGCCGGTGACAAACCGGAGGAAGGTGAGGATGACGTCAAGTCAGCATGCCCCTTATGTCCTGGGCTACACACGTGCTACAATGGTTAGGACAAAGAGTTGCGAGCTTGTGAAAGTCAGCTAATCTCGTAAACCTAGCCCAAGTTCAGATTGTAGGCTGCAACTCGCCTACATGAAGTTGGAATCGCTAGTAATCGCTGGTCAGCCATACAGCGGTGAATCCGTTCCCGGGCCTTGTACACACCGCCCGTCACACCATGGGAGCTGGTCATACCCGAAACCGTTAGCTTAACCTTTTGGAGAGCGGCGTCTAAGGTAGGGCTAGTGACTGGGGTGAAGTCGTAACAAGGTAGCCGTACTGGAAGGTGCGGCTGGATCACCTCCTTTTAGGGAAATAAGACGCTGCCTATGTAGCGCAAAGAATTTGCCAGTTTATCTTTTTTACCGTAATTTTTAATCCTTTAATTTGGGCTATTAGCTCAGTTGGTTAGAGCGCACCCCTGATAAGGGTGAGGTCCCAGGTTCAAATCCTGGATGGCCCATCATGGGGGTATAGCTCAGTTGGTAGAGCGCTGCTTTTGCACGGCAGATGTCAGCGGTTCGAATCCGCTTATCTCCAAAAATAGAAAAAACAGAGAAAATTGAAAACTTTAACTTAAGAAAAAGTCAAGCGAATAAGAGCTCACGACGGATACCTTGGTGTTCAGAAGCGATGAAGGGCGTGGCTACCGGCGAAATGTTTCGGGGAACTGGAAGCAAGTTTTGATCCGAAAATACCCGAATAAGGAAACTTCTAGAACTACTTCTTGAATATATAAAGAAGAAAGAGCAAACCTAGTGAATTGAAACATCTTAGTAACTAGAGGAAAAGAAAGCAAAAGCGATTCTCTTAGTAGCGGCGAGCGAAAAGGGATTAGTCTAAACTCTATTTTTTAGAGGGTTGTGGGACAATTTATTAGAATTTGGTTTTTGTTAGGTGAAACAGTTTGAATCCTGTGCCATAGAAGGTGAAAGCCCTGTAATTGAAAGCATATCCATTTGAAGATTGTATCCCAAGTAGGAAGGGACACGTGGAACCCCTTTTGAATTTGCGAGGACCACCTCGTAAGACTAAATATTACTGAATAACCGATAGTGAACCAGTACCGTGAGGGAAAGGTGAAAAGAACCCCGGGAGGGGAGTGAAATAGAACATGAAATCGTGAGTTTACAAGCAGTAGGAGAGCGACTTAACGCTCAACTTCGTGCCTGTTGAAGAATGAGCTGGCGACTTGTAGGTTATGGCAAGGTTAAGGTAAGAGAATACTGGAGCCATAGTGAAAGCGAGCCTGATAAGGGCATTAAGTCATAATTTACAGACCCGAACCCGGATGATCTAACCATGGCCAGTGTGAAGCTTAGGTAACACTAAGTGGAGGTACCAACCGACTGTTGTTGAAAAAACAGCGGATGAGTTGTGGTTAGGGGTGAAATTCCAATCGAATCCGGAGCTAGCTGGATCTCCCCGAAATGCGTTGAGGCGCAGCGGTTAATGTTTCTTCTTAGGGGTAAAGCTACTGTTTTGGTGCGGGCTGCGAGAGCGGTACCAAATCAAGGCAAACTCTGAATACTAAGACGTTTAGTTAGCCAGTGAGACATTGGGGGATAAGCTTCAATGTCAAGAGGGAAACAGCCCAGATTACTAGTTAAGGCCCCTAAATAATTACTAAGTGATAAAGGAGGTGGGATTGCATAGACAATCAGGAGGTTTGCCCAGAAGCAGCAATCCTTTAAAGAGTGCGTAATAGCTCACTGTTCGAGTGATCCTGCGCCGAAAATGACCGGGACTAAGTAATTTGCCGAAGCTGTAAGATGTAAAAACATCGGTAGGGGAGCGTTCTACATTAGTGTGAAGCGTTAACGGAAGTGGGCGTGGACGAAGTAGAAGTGAGAATGTCAGCTTGAGTAGCGAAAACATTGGTGAGAATCCAATGCCCCGAAAACCTAAGGGTTCCTCCGGAAGGCTCGTCCGCGGAGGGTGAGTCAGGTCCTAAGGTAAGGCTGAAAAGCGTAGTCGATGGATAACAGGTTAATATTCCTGTACTGTTTATTGTTGGTAAAGGGGGACGGAGAAGGCTAGGTTGACCGAATTTTGGTTATCGGCTTAAGTATTCGAGGTGTTGAGGATTGGCGAAAACAATCTGAGCTGAGATGCGAGTAGGATGGTGCTAAGGCACTAGACCAACTGATGTCATACTTCCAAGAAAAGCCCTAACTACCATAAGCAATAAATACCTGTACCCTAAACCGACACAGGTGGGTAAGTAGAGTATACTAAGGGGCGCGAGATAACTCTCTCTAAGGAACTCGGCAAAATAGCCTCGTAACTTCGGGAGAAGAGGTACCCTTAATGGGTTGCAAGAACCAGACGCTGGCGACTGTTTACCAAAAACACAGGTCTCCGCAAAGTCGTAAGACGATATATGGGGGCTGACACCTGCCCAGTGCCGGAAGGTTAAGGAAGCTTGTTAGTCTTTGACGAAGCTCGCGACCGAAGCCCCGGTGAACGGCGGCCGTAACTATAACGGTCCTAAGGTAGCGAAATTCCTTGTCGGGTAAGTTCCGACCCGCACGAAAGGTGTAACGATCTGCGTACTGTCTCGGAGAGAGACTCGGCGAAATAGACTTGTCTGTGAAGATGCGGACTACCTGCACCTGGACAAAAAGACCCTATGAAGCTTTACTGTAGCTTGATATTGGCTCCGGGCTTTGTTTGCGCAGGATAGGTGGGAGGCGTTGAAAATTTTCTTGCGGGAAAGTTGGAGCCGTTGGTGAGATACCACTCTAACAATGCTAGGATTCTAACCCTACACCGTTATCCGGTTAGGGGACAGTTTCAGGTGGTCAGTTTGACTGGGGCGGTCGCCTCCTAAAGGGTAACGGAGGCGTGCAAAGGTTTCCTCAGACTGGTCGGAAATCAGTCGTAGAGTGTAAAGGCATAAGGAAGCTTGATTGTGAGACCTACAAGTCGAACAAAGACGAAAGTCGGCCTTAGTGATCCGACGGTTCCGAGTGGAAGGGCCGTCGCTCAACGGATAAAAGTTACTCTAGGGATAACAGGCTGATCTCCCCCAAGAGTCCATATCGACGGGGAGGTTTGGCACCTCGATGTCGGCTCGTCGCATCCTGGGGCGGTAGTACGTCCCAAGGGTTGGGCTGTTCGCCCATGAAAGCGGCACGCGAGCTGGGTTCAGAACGTCGTGAGACAGTTCGGTCCATATCCGGTGTAGGCGTTAGAGTATTGCGAGGAGCTCTTCTTAGTACGAGAGGACCGGAAGAGACGTACCTCTGGTGTACCAGTTATCGTGCCAACGGTAAACGCTGGGTAGCCATGTACGGTTAGGATAACCGCTGAAAGCATCTAAGTGGGAAGCCAACCTCAAGATGAGTACTCTTACCATCATAGAATGGTTAAGGTCACGGCAAGACGAGCCGTTTGATAGGTATCAAGTGTAAGTACAGCAATGTATTTAGCTGAGATATACTAATAGACCGAAGGCTTGACTTTTTATTTTGAAGTTTTCAATTATTTGGCTTAGACGTTTTATAGCGTAATGGATCCACATCGACCCTTTTCGAACTCGATAGTGAAAGGTTACAGCGGTGAAAATACTGAAAGGGTGGCCTTTTGGGAAAATAACACAGTGTCTAAGTCTTAAATCTGGTGCTATAATTAAAATCATAATATATATAGTTATTACTAAAGTTGCCTAAGCGTGCGTTTTTAATTTATATACAAGAGAGAAAAATGAGTAATGTTTACGATTGGTTTCAAGAGAGACTTGAGATCCAAGCTATTGCCGATGATATCACAAGTAAATATGTACCACCCCATGTAAATATTTTTTACTGTTTAGGTGGTATTACATTAACATGTTTCATTGTTCAAGTAGCAACAGGTTTTGCTATGACATTCTACTATAGACCTACAGTAACTGAGGCTTTTGCATCAGTACAATTTATAATGACTGAAGTAAACTTTGGTTGGTTAATTCGTTCAGTACATAGATGGTCGGCCAGTATGATGGTACTAAACATGATTTTGCATGTTTGTCGTGTTTATCTAACAGGTGGGTTCAAGAAGCCAAGAGAGTTAACATGGGTAACTGGTGTAGCATTAGCTTCCGTAACTGTGTCTTTTGGTGTAACGGGGTATTCTTTACCGTGGGATCAGGTTGGATATTGGGCTTGTAAAATTGTAACTGGTGTACCTGATGCTATTCCAGTTGTAGGAGGTCTATTAGTTCAAGTATTACGTGGTGGTGTAAGTGTGGGACAATCAACGTTAACACGATTCTACAGTGCACATACTTTTGTGTTACCTGTTGTAGCAGCCGTTCTAATGCTGACACACTTTGTTATGATCCGTAAGCAAGGTATTTCAGGACCACTATAAAAAGAAGGGGTTACTGTAAAAATAATATTTTTGAAAACGGAAAATTTATACTTACCATTATTTAATATAATATGTCAATTTTAAAGAAGCCTGATTTATCGGACCCTAAACTGAGAGCAAAGTTAGCTAAAGGAATGGGACATAATTACTACGGTGAGCCTGCTTGGCCGAATGATTTACTGTATATTTTCCCAGTTTGTATTTTAGGTACAATCGCATGTTGTATTGGTTTAGGGGTACTAGAGCCAACTCCACTTGGAGAGCCGGCAGACCCATTCGCAACACCGTTAGAAATTTTACCAGAATGGTATTTCTTCCCGACATTTAACCTGCTTCGTGTGATTCCTAACAAGTTGCTTGGTGTATTTTCGATGGCAGCCGTACCTTTAGGTCTTATAACTGTACCTTTCATTGAGAATGTAAACAAGTTCCAAAACCCATTTAGAAGACCTGTTGCTTCACTGGTTTTTATTTTCGGTACTTTTACAGCCTTCTGGTTAGGTATTGGAGCTACAATGCCGATTACACAAGCGCTAACACTAGGTTTCTTTTAAATTTGGAGAAAACTAGGGGGGTTTAAGACCACGTTTAAGTAAAGTAATTTGCGTTGCTTTTTTTTGTTGCGCGTGAAGTATTGTTTAATTGAGTTCTTTGGAAAAAGAGCTCAGTTAAACAATACTTTAGACTGTCGGTAGAGACTCTAACGAATGAGACTTTGTTTCAGCGTGGGCAACCTTTTTTTATTTTACGGACGCTCTATTATTTTTAACGCTAAAATAAGTTATAACAAATAGCAATGTTAAACTTTTATTAAGGTTTTACCAAAAATTGACTTAACTTAACTAACTTAAAGTAAAATTTCTATATAGAAGGCTTTAAACTCGTTGGAAGTTTAGTTATGTGTTTGTTATCGTTTATTAAAAAGTAAACTTTAAGTCGGAAACGACAAAAAGACGTTTTAATGTTTTCATATTTGTAAGTCTCAGAAAAGGAGAGTAAAAATGAAAGTTAGCTCTAAGGAACTAGAGGCTAAAAAAGTTAGAGTTATAGTAGATAAAAACCCGGTTGCTACTTCCTTTGAGAAGTGGGCACAACCAGGGCATTTTTCTCGAACATTAGCAAAAGGACCAAAAACAACAACTTGGATTTGGAACCTTCATGCTGATGCACATGATTTTGATAGCCAAACGAATTCACTTGAAGATATTTCAAGAAAGATATTCAGTGCGCATTTCGGCCAATTAGCAATTATTTTTCTATGGATTAGTCAGGCATACTTCCACGGTGCAAGATTCTCAAATTATTCTGCATGGTTAAGTAGTCCTACAACGATTAAGCCAAGTGCTCAGGTTGTCTGGCCTGTTGTTGGTCAGGAAATTTTAAATGGTGACGTAGGGGGCGGTTTCTCGGGTATCCAAGTAACATCAGGGTTCTTCCAGCTTTGGCGTGCTTCAGGTATCACGAATGAAACAGAGCTTTATTGGACTGCCATGGGTGGTCTATTTATGTCTGCTTTAATGGTTTTTGCAGGTTGGTTCCACTACCACAAAGCAGCACCTAAGTTAGAGTGGTTCCAAAATGTGGAATCGATGATGAACCACCACTTAGCAGGTTTATTAGGATTAGGTTGTTTATCATGGTCAGGTCACCAGATTCACATCAGTCTTCCTGTGAACAAGTTATTAGACGCGGGTGTAGCCCCACAAGAAATTCCGTTACCACACGAACTTCTTTTTAATAGCGAGTTAATGGGTCAGCTATACCCTAGTTTTAAAAAGGGCTTAGTACCGTTCTTTACTCTAAACTGGAGTGAGTATTCAGATTTCTTAACATTTAAAGGTGGATTAAACCCTATTACAGGTAGTTTATGGTTAAGTGATACAGCTCATCACCATTTAGCACTTGCTGTACTGTTTATATTCGCCGGACATATGTACCGCACAAATTGGGGTATTGGGCATAGTATGAAGGAGATATTAGAGGCTCACAAAGGACCACTTACGGGTGAAGGGCACAAAGGCCTATATGAGATCTTAACTACTTCATGGCATGCGCAGCTAGCTATTAACTTAGCTATGATGGGATCACTTAGTATTATTGTGGCGCACCACATGTATGCAATGCCACCGTACCCGTACATTGGTATTGATTACCCAACACAATTATCATTATTTACCCACCACATGTGGATTGGTGGTTTCTGTGTTTGTGGTGCTGGGGCACACGCAGCTATTTTTATGGTGCGTGACTATAGTCCAGTCCAGTCGTATAACAATTTGCTTGATAGAGTATTGCGCCACCGTGACGCTATTATTTCTCACTTAAACTGGGTTTGTATTTTCTTAGGTACACATAGTTTTGGTCTATATATCCACAACGATACAATGCGTGCATTAGGAAGACCTCAAGATATGTTCTCAGATAAGGCAATTCAACTACAACCTATTTTTGCTAAGTGGGTACAGTCTATTCACACATTAGCACCAGGTAATACAGCACCTAATGCCTTAGCAACGTCAAGTTACGCTTTTGGAGGTGATGTTGTCGCAGTTAATGGTAAGATTGCTATGATGCCAATCTCACTTGGAACTGCAGATTTTATGGTTCACCATATTCATGCCTTCACAATTCATGTAACGGTTTTAATTCTATTAAAAGGTGCTTTATTTGCTCGTAGTTCTAGATTGATTCCAGACAAAGCAAATCTTGGATTCCGTTTCCCTTGTGATGGTCCAGGACGAGGCGGTACATGTCAAGTATCTGGTTGGGACCATGTCTTCCTAGGTTTATTCTGGATGTATAACTGTATTTCCGTAGTAATCTTCCATTTTAGTTGGAAAATGCAATCAGATGTATGGGGAACTATATCAAGTACTGGAAAGATTTCTCACATTACCGGAGGAAACTTTGCAAATAGTGCATTAACAATTAACGGTTGGCTACGTGACTTCTTATGGTCGCAGGCCTCACAAGTTATTCAATCTTATGGGTCGGCTTTATCGGCTTACGGCTTAATCTTCTTAGGTGCGCACTTTATCTGGGCGTTTAGTTTAATGTTCCTATTCAGTGGTCGTGGTTATTGGCAAGAGCTAATCGAGTCAATCGTTTGGGCTCACAATAAATTAAAGTTAGCACCAGCTATCCAGCCGCGAGCTTTAAGTATCACGCAAGGTCGTGCTGTAGGTTTAGCACATTACCTTCTAGGCGGGATTGGAACAACCTGGTCATTCTTCTTAGCAAGAATTATCTCGGTAAGTTAAATTTAAATAACAGGATAAATTTATAAAATATGGCTACTAAATTTCCTAAGTTTAGTCAAGCACTTGCACAGGATCCCGCTACTAGAAGAATCTGGTACGGTATAGCAACTGCTCACGATCTTGAAAGCCATGACGGAATGACAGAAGAAAGCCTTTATCAAAAGATTTTTGCTTCACATTTTGGTCATCTGGCGATAATATTCTTATGGACCTCTGGAAACCTTTTCCACGTAGCGTGGCAAGGTAATTTCCAACAATGGGTTTTAAACCCACTTAAAGTTAAACCAATTGCACATGCGATTTGGGATCCTCATTTCGGTCAATCCGCAATTAAGGCATTTACAAGAGGTGGGGTTTCTTACCCAGTAAATATTGCAACTTCTGGCGTATACCACTGGTGGTATACGATTGGAATGCGAACAAATAGCGACCTATATTTTGGTGCATTAGGGTTATTATGCCTTTCAACAACACTTCTGTTTGCTGGTTGGTTACATTTACAGCCAAAATTCCGCCCAGGATTAGCATGGTTTAAAAATAATGAGTCGCGTCTAAACCACCACTTATCAGGTTTGTTTGGCGTAAGTTCATTAGCATGGTCAGGTCACTTAATCCACGTGGCAATACCAGAGTCACGTGGGCAACATATTCGTTGGGATAACTTCACATCAACATTACCACACCCAGAAGGTTTAACACCTTTCTTTACAGGTAATTGGAGTGTTTATGCTGAAAACCCTGATACTGCTAAGCATATTTTTGGTACGAGTGAAGGTGCTGGAACAGCCATCCTAACATTTTTAGGAGGTTTCCACCCACAGACTCAATCAATGTGGTTAACAGATATTGCACACCACCATTTAGCTATTGCGATTGTTTTCATTTTTGCAGGTCACATGTACCGCACAAACTGGGGGATTGGACATAGCATGAAAGAAATTCTAGATGCCCATGTTCCACCGAGAGGACGATTAGGAGCAGGACACCGTGGTTTGTTTGAAACAATTACAAATAGCTTACATATGCAATTGGGGTTAGCACTAGCTTCTCTCGGTGTAGCAACATCTCTAGTTGCTCAGCACATGTACGCGTTACCGTCTTATGCTTTCATGGCAAAGGATTATGTAACGCAGGCTGCGCTATATACACACCACCAGTATATTGCTGGTTTCTTAATGGTTGGTGCTTTTGCACACGGTGCAATTTTCTTTGTACGTGACTACGATCCCGAAGTAAATAAGGATAACGTACTTGCAAGAATGCTTCAGCACAAAGAGGCAATCATTTCACACTTAAGTTGGGTGTGTTTATTCTTAGGATTCCACACATTAGGCCTATACATTCACAATGATGTTTGTGTAGCTTTCGGTACTCCAGAGAAGCAGATTCTTTTTGAACCTGTTTTTGCGCAGTTTATTCAAGCAGCATCAGGTAAAGCTGTATACGGTTTCGATGTTTTATTATCATCGTCAACAAGTGCCGCTACAGTTGCAAGCAGTAAGATTTGGCTACCGGGTTGGATTGAAGCAATTAACAGTGGCAAGAATTCTTTATTCTTAACTATTGGCCCAGGTGATTTCCTTATTCACCACGCAATTGCACTAGGTCTTCACACAACAGCGTTAATTTTAGTTAAAGGTGCATTAGATGCACGTGGATCAAAATTAATGCCGGATAAGAAAGATTTCGGTTACAGTTTCCCTTGTGACGGCCCAGGTCGAGGTGGTACTTGTGATATTTCAGCATGGGATGCGTTCTACTTAGCTATGTTCTGGATGTTAAACACTATCGGTTGGGTAACATTCTACTGGCACTGGAAGCATATGACGATTTGGGGTGGTAATGCAGCTGCATTTAATGAGTCTTCAACTTATATCATGGGTTGGTTACGTGACTACTTATGGTTAAATTCATCTCCATTAATTAACGGGTATAACCCATTTGGGATGAATGCCCAAGCCGTTTGGTCTTGGATGTTCCTATTTGGGCACCTAATTTGGGCGACTGGTTTTATGTTCTTAATTTCATGGCGTGGTTATTGGCAGGAACTAATTGAAACATTAGTTTGGGCGCATGAGCGTACACCACTTGCAAATTTAGTTCGTTGGAAAGATAAGCCAATTGCTTTATCAATTGTACAAGCGCGTCTTGTTGGCCTAGCACACTTTACAGTGGGTTACATCTTTACATATGCACCGTTCGTTATTGCCTCGACAACAGGTAAATTTAGTTAGTTTTAACTAATAGAACTTTAGCATCAGTTAGATTTTTGCTTAATTTGTATGTTGAAGACTAAATCCGCTAATAATCTTTATTGGTGACTCGGGTTGGTCTCGTTTAATGATGACATTTAAGCAGCCATTATGCCTAGTAGAACTCTTTTTATTGAGTTCTACTAGGCTTAATTATTTTTAGCATTGATAAAATTTCAATTATGCTTTAATATATTATTAGTTCGGGATGTAGCGCAGCTTGGTAGCGCATCTGCCTTGGGAGCAGGGTGTCGCAGGTTCAAATCCTGTCATCCCGATATTTAAAAGAGTCTACCCGCGAAAATATTGGGCGTATATCTCGAGGTATAGCTAATTCCATTGTTCCAACGTTGTTAAGTGTTAAGGAGTGAAGCTTCGGCAAATATACCAGTAGCAAGGGGACTAACATAATACTTTTCGTTCTTCGACTTAATATAATTTTACCAATTAATTATCTAAACTGTTTGGCGGCTCTTTCAAGTAGCCCCAATAAAAGACTGAAAATAAAGGATAAAAAGATATTATAAGACTACGACCAAGACCTATAGTCAATATAAAAACATTAAGCACTATCTAACGCGAGATATTTAGAGGTTTTATAACAAATAACGTTATAATCTATTTATAACGAAATAAATTTATTACGGGATAATTTTAGAAATGAGCGAATTCGTTAAACCATATAACGATGATCCATTCGTAGGTAATTTATCTACGCCTGTAACAACATCTACCGCAACGAAACTATATCTAGGTAACTTACCAATTTACCGAAAAGGTTTAACGCCTTTATTGCGTGGGCTTGAAATCGGTATGGCACATGGTTACTTTTTAATTGGCCCTTTTTACATTCTTGGGCCTTTAAGAAATTCAGAAAATGCTTTACTTATTGGATTGCTTTCCGCTTTTGGTTTAGTTCTAATATTAACGCTAGGACTCACAATCTACGGTTTGGCATCATTTCAGGACGATGGTAAGCTCGAGGGTCTAGAGTCGTCAAAAGGGTGGCGAAAGTTTACAAGTGGTTTCTCCATTGGAGGATTCGGTGGGGCTGTTGTAGCCTATGTTTTACTTGCTAATATTGGATTTTTTGCATAAAAATTAATCAAAACGAGAGTATTCATTAGTTTGAACCTCGTTTTGATTAACTTTGTCTTTACAAACTCAAAAATAGTGTCAAGATGAAAAAGACAGTAATTAACCCCCAATTAAGCTGTTTTAGAAAATTCTGGCTATCACTTGCACTTGCAAATAACGCAGAAAGTTGTGAGTTACTTGTTCCGCTTATGGAACTTTTCGGGTCCGTTGAGAGAATAATAAAAATTATGCCCAGACCAACCAAAAACCAAACTTTTTCTAATAGATCCATTTAATACTTTAGTAGTCTAAAAAGCTATTTATTCACCCTGAATTTTAAGAAGGCCAAAACCAACGCTTAAACCAGTTAAAGTTAATGCCCACATAACTCCTGCTACAGTAAAAATCTCCTTAGCCATCTTTATTCTTTATTAAATTAATGTATATATATGTTTATCCTGCGGACGAACCGCGCCAGTGTTTGTTAGAAACCGTTACGACCCCAAACAACCAATGCTAAAGAAAAGCTAAACATAACCATAAGAGACGACCAACCTAAACTTAGAATATCCATTGTCCGTATAATTTATACTTTTCTCAATAATTTTTTCACTTTTAGAGTATTATAACATTTCTTTTTTAGTTTCGTACGGGTAAGTCGGTTTATCGTATATGAGAAGGAGAGGATGGGATTCGAACCCACGGTACATTGTAAAACGTACATCAGATTAGCAATCTGAAGCTTTCAACCACTCAGCCACCTCTCCTTTTAAAAATAAGAATCATTAAAACGACCTTTTACTAAGGCCAACATATTAATACACGCCCTGAAGGACTTGAACCCTCGACATCAGGTTTTGGAAACCTACGTTCTACCAACTGAACTAAGAGCGCTCTATCTAAATTTATTATATCTTTAAAATTCGTGCTACGTCAAACTAAATTTCAAAAGAAGCAAAAGGCTATTCCAAAATGAGGGTTGGAATAGCCTTATAACCACCACCTAAATACTTAGTTAAACCTAAAGACTAACTATAGGTTACCACGTTTGAAATATAGGAGGAAAATAATTGCCGGGCCTGAAAGAACAACTAATGCTAGTGATGTTAGCTGAGCGATGATATTCCAGTTAATCATAAGAATATTTTTGATTAATAGTTGAGTTAAGCTAGAAATAACTTTTTCTATTTTATGTTAAACCTAATTATACTAGAGTTCGGAGAAATCTTTGCAGATAAAATCAAAACAAACAAAAATAATATTTTGTAAAGTCAGAACGTCCTTCTTAAGATTCGACCTTCGTCCAGCTAATTAGAGCAAAAGCTTGATATATTTGAACTCGGTACTCTAACTATACTAAATACAAACACCTAACTTATATATTTAGTCTTTTTTCAATTTCGACTTCATAATTTTTACTATTTTTATGTTAATATATTAGTTATCAAAGATAGTGATAATCTCATTACAATATTAAAGTAATGTTTGAACGTTTTACAGAAAAAGCGATTAAAGTAATTATGCTTGCCCAAGAGGAAGCCAGACGACTTGGCCATAATTTTGTTGGGACAGAGCAGATTTTACTCGGACTCATTGGTGAAGGTACAGGAATTGGCCCTAAGGTTCTGAAGTCAATGGGTGTAAACCTAAAGGATGCAAGGGTCGAGGTAGAGAAAATTATTGGTCGTGGTTCCGGTTTTGTAGCCGTAGAAATTCCTTTTACACCACGTGCAAAACGAGTTTTAGAACTGTCACTTGAGGAGGCGCGCCAGCTCGGTCATAATTACATTGGTACCGAGCATCTTCTACTAGGATTGATTCGTGAAGGTGAAGGTGTTGCCGCTAGGGTCTTAGAAAACTTGGGTGTCGACCTTTCGAAAGTTCGCAGTCAAATTATCAGATCATTAGGGGATAATACAGAAGTTGCAGCAGGTAGCAGCACAACTCGTAGTAAAACACCAACACTTGAAGAGTTTGGGACAAATTTAACTCAGAAAGCGAACGAAGGAAAGTTAGATCCTGTGGTAGGTCGTGCTAAGGAAATTGAGAGGGTAATTCAAATTCTTGGAAGACGTACTAAAAATAACCCCGTTCTTATTGGCGAGCCTGGAGTAGGTAAAACTGCTATTGCCGAAGGATTAGCGCAACGAATTGCAAACCGAGATATACCTGATACTTTAGAGGATAAAAGAGTGGTTGCATTAGATATCGGATTGCTTATTGCTGGTACAAAGTACCGTGGTGAATTCGAAGAACGGTTGAAGAAAATTATGGATGAGGTTCGAACGGCTAATAACATCATTCTAGTTATCGATGAAGTCCATACTTTAATCGGGGCTGGTGCTGCCGAAGGGGCAATTGATGCAGCTAACATTCTAAAGCCTGCTCTCTCAAGAGGGGAGTTGCAGTGTATAGGGGCAACAACATTAGAAGAATACCGAAAGCATATTGAGAAAGATGCAGCGTTAGAGCGACGTTTCCAACCAGTTATGGTAGGGGAGCCATCTGTTGATGAAACAATCGAAATTCTATACGGTCTTCGTGAGCGTTATGAAAAGCACCATAAACTTATTATTTCCGATGAGGCGTTAGCCGCGGCGGCGAAATTTGCTGATCAATATATCGCGGACCGTTTTTTACCAGATAAGGCAATTGATTTAATCGATGAGGCGGGCTCAAGAGTTCGTTTAATGAATTCTCAGTTACCAGCCGCCGCTAAGGAGTTAGACGGTGAATTGCGAGAAGTTCTAAAAACAAAAGATGAGGCTGTCCGTAGCCAGGATTTTGAGAAAGCAGGTCAATTGCGTGAGCGGGAGATGGAAATTAAAGCTCAAATCAACGCAATTGCACAAAGCAAAAAAGGGGCATCAGAGGCTTCTAGCACGACACCCGTTGTCACAGAAGAGGATATTGCTTTAATTGTGGCTGCGTGGACAAGTATCCCAGTTAATAAATTAACAAAAAGCGAGTCTGAGAAACTGTTGAAGATGGAAGAAACACTTCATAGCCGAATTATTGGCCAAGATGAGGCTGTTGTAGCAGTTTCCCGTGCAATTAGAAGAGCTCGTGTCGGTTTAAAAAATCCAAATCGGCCAATTGCGAGTTTTATTTTCTCAGGTCCAACAGGTGTCGGTAAGACAGAATTAACAAAAGCTTTAGCCACATACTTCTTTGGTTCAGAAGAGGCAATGGTCAGACTAGATATGTCGGAATACATGGAACGTCATACCGTATCAAAACTGATTGGTTCACCACCAGGTTATGTTGGATATAATGAAGGCGGCCAATTAACAGAAGCCGTTCGCCGTAGACCATACACCGTTGTTTTATTCGACGAAGTAGAAAAGGCACATCCAGATGTGTTTAACTTAATGCTACAAATTTTTGAAGATGGACGTTTAACAGACTCAAAGGGCCGAATAATTGATTTTAAAAACACACTTTTAATCATGACTTCGAACATTGGTTCGAAAGTTATTGAGAAAGGAGGAGGTGGTCTTGGATTCGAGTTATCGGAAGATCAGTCGGATTCACATTATAACCGTATTAAATCGCTTGTTAACGAGGAGCTGAAGCAATACTTCAGACCTGAGTTCTTAAACCGACTTGATGAAATTATTGTATTCCGCCAACTAACAAAAGATGAAGTGGCACAAATCGCAGAAATCATGCTGAAAGAAGTGTTCGAAAGAATATCAATAAAAGGAATTCAGCTTGAAGTTACGGATCGGTTTAAGTCACGGTTAATTGATGAAGGGTTTAATCCAAGTTATGGAGCACGACCATTGCGTCGTGCTGTAATGAGATTACTAGAAGATAGTTTAGCCGAAGAAGTGTTATCAGAGAAAGTAAAAGCTGGTGATACCGCGGTTGTTGATGTTGGCGAAGATGGGAAAGTAAAAGTTCTACTTGGTGAAAAGTTCGAGGTTCTACAAGAGAATTAAAGGCTTGGCCATAGAAGTAGACGTATTTTTGCTTTAAAAATAATCTAAGTTTAAAAAGTCTCTATAGCAACAAAAAATGTTGCTATAGAGACTTTTTTTATGCTACTGCTTGAAGACGCGCTTTCGCTTTACGTAATTCAATTGTAGCCTCAATTTTTTCTTTTTTTGTTGATGCTTGGTCAACTAATAGAGTTACTTTCTCTAATTCTGATTGAGCAGATGAACGATCAATTGTACTACCTTCTTCTGCACCATTACATAGAATAGTCACTTTATTAGCTTCAACTTCCGCAAAACCTTCCATTAGGACAATAGAAGTCCAGTTACCTTCAGCCTTTAGGCGCATTACACCGATGTCTAATGCTGTTAGTAAAGGAGCGTGGTCTACTAGGATACCTAATTGACCTGTACTACTTGGAAGAATAATTTCTTCTGCGCTGGCATCCCAGACTACCTTATCAGGTGTTATTACACGAACATTTAAACTCATTTATTTTTTTATCCTTTTAGCTTTTCTGCTTTAGCAATTGCTTCCTCAAGACCCCCTACTAAATAGAACGCTTGCTCTGGTAAATCGTCGTATTTACCATCTAAGATACCATTGAATGCTGAAATAGTATCTGCTAAAGATACGTATTTACCCGGTGCACCTGTAAAGATCTCAGCTACAAAGAAAGGCTGTGATAAGAAGCGCTCAACTTTACGAGCTCTCGCAACAGTTTGACGATCTTCCTCAGAAAGCTCATCAAGGCCTAGAATAGCAATAATATCTTGCAGTTCTTTGTAACGCTGTAAAGTTTCTTTTACGTTTTGGGCCGTCGCATAGTGCACTTCTCCTACAATTTCAGGTTGGAGCATTGTTGACGTAGAGTCTAAAGGATCTACAGCTGGATAAATACCCTTTGACGCTAGACCACGAGAAAGTACTGTTGTTGCATCTAAGTGAGCAAAAGTTGTAGCTGGCGCCGGATCTGTTAAATCATCTGCAGGTACATAAACCGCTTGGATTGATGTAATTGAACCTTCTGTTGTCGAAGTAATTCGCTCTTGTAAAACCCCCATTTCAGTAGCTAGTGTAGGCTGGTAACCTACAGCAGATGGCATTCGTCCAAGTAGAGCTGACACCTCTGAACCGGCCTGTACAAAACGGAAAATATTATCGATAAATAGAAGTACGTCTTGCTTGTTAATATCACGGAAGTATTCCGCCATTGTTAAAGCTGTTAAACCTACACGCATTCTTGCACCAGGAGGCTCATTCATTTGTCCGTATACAAGAGCTACCTTGGAATCGCTTAACTTGTTCTCATTGATTACACCCGACTCTTTCATTTCACAATAAAGGTCATTACCTTCACGCGTACGCTCACCTACCCCACCAAACACTGATACACCACCGTGGGCCTTTGCAATGTTGTTGATAAGTTCCATAATAAGAACAGTTTTACCTACACCGGCACCACCGAATAAACCAATCTTTCCACCACGTCTGTAAGGCGCTAGAAGGTCTACAACTTTGATTCCAGTTTCAAAAATAGAAGGCTTAGTTTCTAATTCTGTAAATGCTGGAGATGGTCTGTGGATTGGTAAACCTGATGAAGACTCGCAAGGTCCCATTTCATCTACTGGTACACCAAGAACGTTAAAAATACGACCTAACGTTGGAGTACCTACTGGAACAGTAATTGGAGCACCTGTATCAGTTACAGTTTCACCACGTTTTAAACCATCCGTTGATGTCATAGACACGGCACGCACTTTGTTGTTACCTAAAAGCTGTTGTACCTCACAAGTAACAGCAGAATCGCCCGAACCAATGATTATAGCATTGTAAACCTTTGGTAAATCACCACTCGGGAACTCAATATCTAATACGGGACCAATAATTTGCGAAATGTAGCCTGTCTTTGAAGCAGTATCAACCATAATATTTTTTAGAACTAGTTCGTTTACAGTTAATCGACAAAATTTCGAAAACCTAAAAGATATGCAGAAGGCATATCTTTTAAGGTTTTAACTAGAGTGGGCATGCAGTATAAAGTATCTAAAAAATGTTAGAAACTTATCTGAAACCAACAGAAGCTTGCCATACAAAAGCTAATAGTAGAAAGAATACAGGAATAGCTGGCATTACATCAACAATTGGACGAAATGCTGTGTATGGCTCAGGTAGCGCAGATAGTAAAAAGTTTACATCCATTTTACATTTACCTCATTAAAATATAAAAAAGTTTAAATAGATTATATAACAAGTTGTTAGAATATCGTCGAAAGATGTTATAAACTATTGATAAGGAAATTCGGTTTTAAAGAGAGTATCTACTTTCGGAAAAATGCGTGATTTTATTTAGTAAATTTAGACGAGAGAAATTTTTTCATGGTTGGAATTCTCCAAGTATTTGTCTTTCTTCTTGTAATCGTGTCGTTCGCAATGGTTGTAGCAGTGCCTGTAATCCTAGCAACGCCAGGAGAGTGGGAAAAGTCTCAAGGTGTTGTTTGGAGTGGCGCAGGTCTATGGTCTGCTTTAGTGATCCTTACAGGAATTTTTAACACTGTACCGGCATAAAGTTTTTTAATTGTTACCGGGCAAAAAATCTCAAGCTGTATCTAATACATAGATAAATAACTTGAGATTTTTTTGTCGTTCAATAAGTTTTTGCAATAGCTATTCAGTTAAATTAAAATGTAGAAGTTGATAAGTGAATAGACATGTCAGATAATTCAAGAATACGGAAAATATATATAGTAATCGAACTAACCTCACATACGACCATTAAAAACCAGACTAAAACTTTATAAAACTCCCCAGGTAGGATTTGAACCTACGACAAACCGGTTAACAGCCGATCGCTCTACCCCTGAGCTACTGAGGATTATAGAAACCCTTAATTTTAAGCGGGTGACGCGATTCGAACGCGCGACATCAACCTTGGCAAGGTTGCGCTCTACCCCTGAGCTACACCCGCTAACAACTTAACTTATTGCCCACAATAGGCTAACAATTATAATAGCAAAACAGTTACGACTTGTACAGACATTAATAACAAAAAACTGGTTTTTAATTTAAAAAAAAAGAAAAACGATCCTTTGTAATAGCAAGACAGGGGTGAACAAACGTCTAATTTCCGCTATCTAATAATTAAAACTCGTAGCCCGCCAGCAGCTAAAAACTAAATGATGCTTTTCGAAAAAGAAAAGTATTTGTTAATTTCATATTTTAAACGTTGAAATAAAATTGTCGTAGAACAACAGTTAATCACTAAACGTAGAAGTACTCTTCAAGAAATAAACTCACAAACACCAATGTGGAATTTAATAGTATAAACACAGTAAAAAGTTTACTTTTCATATTATAATTACATTACAATAGATTATTTATACAGAAATAATTTCATAAAGAGACATTGTAGTCTTCTTTGTAAGAAAGTCAAAAGTTTTTCTATAGGAGGAAAAAAGAAATGGCGTTACCTTGGTATCGTGTTCATACGGTGGTCCTTAATGACCCCGGTAGATTAATTGCTGTGCACCTAATGCATACAGCACTAGTTGCTGGATGGGCTGGTTCAATGGCTTTATACGAACTTGCAGTTTTTGATCCATCAGACCCTGTTCTAAACCCAATGTGGAGACAAGGTATGTTTGTTATGCCATTTATGGCGCGACTTGGTGTGACAGATTCATGGGGTGGTTGGAGTATTACTGGTGAAAGTGTTTCAAATCCAGGTATTTGGAGTTTTGAGGGTGTGGCATTGACACACATCGTTTTATCCGGTCTATGCTTCCTGGCGGCAATCTGGCACTGGGTTTATTGGGACCTAGAATTATTTAGAGACCCGCGTACGGGTGAACCAGCACTAGACCTACCAAAAATATTTGGCATTCACTTATTCTTATCAAGTCTACTGTGTTTCGGTTTTGGTGCTTTCCACGTAACTGGTGTATTTGGTCCTGGTATTTGGGTTTCCGATGCTTACGGTGTAACAGGTCGAGTACAAGCTGTAGCACCAGCATGGGGTGCCGAAGGGTTTAACCCATTTAACCCTGGTGGTATTGCATCACACCACATTGCAGCAGGTATCTTAGGATTATTGGCGGGAGTTTTCCACCTGACAATCCGACCACCACAAAGACTTTATCGAGCTCTTCGTATGGGTAACATCGAGACAGTTCTATCGAGTAGTATCGCAGCGGTATTCTTTGCTGCATTCATCACATCGGGTACAATGTGGTACGGGGCAGCAGCCACACCAATTGAATTATTTGGCCCAACTCGTTACCAATGGGATAGTGGTTATTTCCAACAGGAAATTGAAAGACGTGTAGAAACGTCGCTGAGTGAAGGGCTTTCTTTAAGTCAAGCTTGGTCACGTATTCCAGATAAGCTGGCATTCTACGACTATATTGGAAACAACCCTGCTAAGGGTGGTTTATTCCGAGCTGGTCCAATGAATAAAGGTGATGGTATTGCTGAGGCGTGGTTAGGGCACCCTGTTTTCCAAGATAAAGAAGGTCGAGAGCTAACAGTTAGAAGAATGCCAGCATTCTTCGAAACGTTCCCTGTTATCTTAGTGGATAAGGATGGTATTGTTCGTGCGGACATCCCGTTCAGACGTGCAGAGTCTAAGTATAGTATTGAGCAAGTTGGTGTTAGTTGTAACTTCTATGGTGGTAAGCTAAACGGCCAAGTGTTTACAGATGCGCCGACAGTTAAGAAGTATGCTAGAAAGTCGCAACTTGGTGAAGTTTTTGAGTTTGATAGAACAACACTAGAATCTGATGGTGTATTTAGAAGTAGTCCACGTGGATGGTATACATTCGGACACGCTAACTTCGCATTACTGTTCTTCTTAGGTCATTTATGGCACGGTGGTCGTACTCTATTTAGAGACGTTTTTGCTGGTATTGGTACAGAAGTTTTAGAGCAAGTAGAATTCGGTGCCTTCCAAAAACTTGGTGATAAGAGTACTAAAAAGCAAGGTATTGTATAATTTATAATCCAGCTAAGTTTAGAACTATTTTTTATTTGTTTATTTAAGTTAAAATATGGAAGCATTAGTATACACATTTCTACTTATCGGAACTCTAGTTGTAATTTTCTTTGCAATTTTCTTTAGAGATCCACCAAGAATTGTTAAAAAATAAGTATTTTTAAATTAGGCGTTGCCGCAAAAATTTAAGAATGTTAAAAAAATCATTTACTATAGTAAATGATTTTTTTAACATTCTTTTTTTTAGTCTTCATGCTCTTCAAACGGATCGCGAAGTTCTTTTGCTGTCGGGCCAAAAGCCGTATAAACAGAATAACCAGTAATGCCTAAAAGTAGGCCTGAAATAAAGATACTTAAAATTGTTGCTGTTTCCATATATAAATAGTTGTTTATTAAGGTGTAAGAAAAAACAAAAAGCTGCTTATAATATATATTATGGGTAGCATCTTACAATAGTATTATTAAATTCTCTTTAAGTTAAAACTATGGCATTAAGAACGAGATTAGGAGAAATTTTAAGACCACTTAATTCGGAATATGGTAAAGTGGCTCCAGGTTGGGGTACGACACCTGTTATGGCAGTTTTTATGGCCTTATTCCTGGTATTCTTAGTAATTATTCTACAAATTTACAATTCATCAATCATTCTTGAGAATGTAGATGTTGATTGGGTAAGCGTTAATTAAATTAATTTTAAAGCTTGTAAAGAAACACACTTTTTAGCGGTGTGTTTCTTTATTGTACTGCCCACTAAAGTTAAACAAAAAAAATAGACAATTTTTAGTGTTGTCGAATACAAAGTTTTTTGCTACAATATAGTTACATAGAAAGCGGACGTGGCGAAATTGGTAGACGCACTAGATTTAGGTTCTAGCGAGCAACCCTCTTGAGAGTTCGAGTCTCTCCGTCCGCATTAAGTAATAAGGAAAAAAAAGAAAGTAGAGCAAACTACTTTCTTTTTTTTCGGGTCTGAATAGAAAAACTCTTAAAGTGAAAAGCGCTTAACTGCGGGGAGTCAATGGCTTTTATTAGTAAGTTAGACCCAAACTACGAGTTGTTTCACTACCTAAGTAAACACGAACGCTTAAAAAGTCCGTTGGACAGGCTGTTTCACATCTCTTGCACCCAATACAATCTTCTGCACGTGGAGCAGAAGCAATTTGCCCAGCTTTACACCCATCCCAAGGAACCATTTCCAGAACATCACAAGGACAAGCACGCACACATTGCGTACAACCAATACAAGTATCGTAAACTCTTACACTATGTGACATATATTATGTATCTGTTTGTTGAATACAAAAATAATATTGAATTTTTGCTTGAAAATAATACTCTTAACATTGTAGTGTTTACCAAAAGACAAGAAACTAATCAAAAATTTAATAAAAATTTACAAGAAAAAAACCTAGCCAAAACGACCATTAACCTTCCAAAGACGTATCCTGGGGGTAGAGGGACTTGAACCCTCACGGCCTATTTAGCCAACAGATTTTAAGTCTGTTGTGTCTACCATTCCACCATACCCCCTAACTTAACAATTTTAGGCGACACCCAGATTCGAACTGGGGATAGAGGATTTGCAATCCACTGCCTTACCACTTGGCCATATCGCCGCAAAAAACGCCACCATAATAGTATAAAGAATAAATGATTTTTTGCAAACTCTTTGATTGCATATTCAACTGGGCGCGGAAGTAAAACAATTTCATCTTTTATAAGTCGCTTTACCATTATGGAATAAAACGGGTAACAAATTATGCAAGTTGGATAATACTGAATGGTTCGGCGACCAAACATAGATATCTAATAAATCGTAACAAATGAAGAGAAAAGATGATATTCGTAGTACTTTTAACATGCTACTGAATAAACTTCTTGACCTATTTATTTAGGTTGTTGCTTTCTGAAACAAAATGTAGTTGTACAAAGTGTAGCCCGTAGGATATACTTATATAAAGTTGCGCGGGTATAGTTTAGTGGTAGAACCTTAGCCTTCCAAGCTAATGATGGGAGTTCGATTCTCCCTACCCGCTTTAAAGTAGAGAAAATAAGGTGGTGATTTTCCCTACGGTGAAGAATAATAAGGCAACCGTAGTTCAAAATTTGACATGGGCCAAGTTATCGGGGTAAGACCCCAGCGACACTAATCCATTAAATCCAAATACATAATACTCCGTTACTTACCCAATAACCGTCTTTGTATTTAATAACCATCTCTAAAATAAAAGAAAATACAACGCAAAAAGAAAAATATTAGCGTCTTTCTTCTAGGCCAATTTTAGCATTGGAGGATGTATAAAAAGAATGGTCGGTAAAAAAAGTTTAGGATAACTTACCCCATTAAATCTTGTTTTAAATAGTGTAAAAAACAAACAAATAAGTTATATACTTTATTCAAGTAGCTTTTTAGTAAGTAATAAATTATGTTCGCATACAGCAGTCATCTATAATGGCTATTGTCCCTGGAACAAAAGGGCATATTTCATTATTCGGAAGTATGCCAGAATTAATCTAAGTATTTAGGAGAAGGAATTGTGTCAGGTGGTTCAACAGGAGAAAGACCTTTTACAGATATTTTAACAAGTGTCCGTTATTGGATTATTCACAGCATTACTATCCCAGCACTATTCGTTGCAGGTTTTCTGTTCGTTAGTACAGGCTTAGCGTATGATGCTTTTGGTACTCCAAGACCGAATGAGTATTTCACGCAAGATCGTCAGCAGATACCACTTGTTAACGATCGTTTCAGTGCTAAGCAAGAGCTGGAAGATTTAACAAAGGGATTATAAACAACACGTTAAAGATTTAAATGATCAACACAAATCAACCCGTAGCATACCCTATTTTCACTTTTCGTTGGCTTACAATTCACGCCCTAGCCGTACCAACGGTATTTTTCCTTGGTGCGATTACATCAATGCAATTTATTCAACGATAGGAGGATTTTAAATGAGTGCACCAAATCCTAATAAACAGCCGGTAGAATTAAACCGTACATCATTATATTGGGGTCTACTTTTATTCTTTGTTTTAGCAGTACTTTTTTCGAGTTACTTCTTTAACTAAACACTAAGAGCAGAGTTAGACTTTTTTTTTGATAATTAACTTACGTCGATTATAATCTTATGAGCGATATTGGAAGAGTACCACTTTGGATGGTAGCAACAGTAGGCGGGCTTGCAGCTCTAGGCTTACTAACTCTATTTTTCTTTGGATCTTATTCTGGTCTAGGGTCATCTCTATAAACTAGAAAATCTCAAAGTAAAAAAGAAAAGTCTTAGTACCCTTTTGTACTAAGACTTTTCTTTTTTGCTTTAAAATGGAATTAAATGATGAAAATTTGTGCCAAAAAACGGTTTAACGATAAAAAGTGCAGGAAATTAGTAGCAAAACAGAAACCAATGCTACCTATCACCTACACTAATCGACTTAACTGTAAACCTAACTAATACCCCCAGGGGAATTCGAATCCCCGTTACTTCCGTGAAAGGGAAATGTCCTAGGCCTCTAGACGATGGGGGCAAAACACTTACACACATAATTTAATTCAAATGGACCTAAATGTCAATAGGATGACGTTAAAAAATTCATTTTCAAGGAAGAGGGCGGAGAAATAGAATTTAAAAATTAGTATCATCTCAGCCTCTAATTTGACATTCTCATAATTATTATTTTGTATCAGTATTATTTTCTTCGGACGCCTCAAGAAAAAGTTCTAAGATCTCCTCTTTAAATAATTTCGTTACATTCGCATGATAGCGTTTGGGGTTTGTTAGAATTGAAAGATTACGTTTAATTGTAACACCTTCAATTTTCGCCCAGTGCAACATATCAAGCTCTAATTCTTTTGAAATGGCCGAAACAGAAACAAAAGCTGCACCTAAACCAGATTGAACTGCATTTTTAATAGCTTCAATTGAATTTAATTCCATTTCAATTTTAAAGTAACGGCTATCAATCCCATTTTGAATCAGGGTATTCTCAATAACATTACGTATCGTAGACTGCGTGTCTAGTGCGATAAAACGAAGCCGGTATAAGTCTTCTTTTTGAATAAACTCTAACGAAGAAAAAGGGTGCGAAACGGGTAAAATTAATGCTAATTCATCTTCTGCGTAGGATGTTATTTCCAATGAACTCTCCAATTCAACTGGGACGGCGCCTCCTACAATAGCCAAATCAATTTGTCCTTTTGCGACACCCCATGAAATATGTCTTGTTGAATGTACTTGTAATTCAACATTAATATGAGGGTATTTGTGACGAAACAAACCAATTAATCTTGGCATTAAATATGTACCAGTCGTCTGACTTGCCCCAATTATTAAAGCTCCCGATTGGAATGTTTGAAGCTCATCTAACGCTAAACAAGTTTCCTCGCACAAACTTAAAATACGATCGCAATACTTTTTTAATAAATGGCCCGTTTCAGTTAAAGCAGCTCTTCGTTTTTCACGGTAAAAAATGGGCGCGTTTAATTGTTTTTCTAAATTTTGGATTTGGAGACTTACGGCAGGTTGGGAAATATAGAGTTTCTCTCCGGCCTTTTTAAAACTCCCTTCCTCCGAGATAGTTTGGAGGATTTTCAGTTGATCCAATGTAAAAGGAAGATTAGACATAAAGTTGGTAAAATATTGCAACGAATTAAAAAATCGTTACAATGTCAAAAAATAACAAGTATTATCAAAAATGCACGTAATTTTGTAGCAAATAAAATCTAAGTTTGCTAGCTTTAATAAAAAAAGGATTTCATTTTTTTTTAAGTACTATAACTATAAACGATGTATAATAGTATTCAAGCAAATAAATATGTAATATAAAAATCTTAGACTTTTTATGGCGGATACAAGACTTTTAGTCGTTTTACTTCCACTTTTAGCTGCAGCATCGTGGGCTTTATTCAACATTGGCCGTGTAGCACTCCAACAGTTAAAGAGAATGTCTTAATAAATTTTCTCGCGCGCAAACTATTAAGTAGGTGCAATAAAAATTTGTAGAGAGGAGTTTCTTAGAAGGAACTTTCTCTACAAATTTTTTTGGTGCGGGTACATATTTTTTACTTAAGCATTTTTAATAATCTTACCAAAGAACCGCCTGACCGGATTGCGCGAAGCTGTTGTATCTAGGTCTAAGAAATCCAATTCTTCACCAATTAAACGACGAGCAGTATTCTCAAAAGCTAAGCCGGGCAACGACAATTTTTCTTCTAAAACTAACGGCTCACCACGGTTTGACGCAATAATAACTTGTTCGCTATCTGGAATAACGCCAACAAGAGGAATACCGAGTATATTTTTTACATCCTCTATTGACATCATATCGTCTGTTTTGACCATTTTTGGCCGAATCCTATTTACTAGTAAACTAACCTTTTTGATTTGTTGGGAAACTAAAATACCTATAACTTTATCAGCATCACGAATCGAAGGTACTTCGGGCGTTACAACAACAATTGCTTCGTTTGCCGAATCTATAGCCGTCTGAAAACCATCGTCTATACCGGCCGGGCTATCAATTAGTATGAAGTCATATTTATCTTTGAGTAAACATATTAACTCTTGTATCTGGGATTTTGTGATTGGGGTTTTAGCTTGGTTGGAAGATAAAGGAAAAAATGTTAGCTTTGATTGCCGTTTATCCTGAATAAGGGCCTGTTCCAGACGACAAGTCTCGGCCAGTACATCTAACCCAGTATAAATTATACGATTCTCAAGGCCCAACAAGAGATCTAAGTTGCGCAAACCTACATCAGCATCTACTAAGAGTGTATTAAACCCTAAACGGGCTAAAGCCATTCCTATGTTAGACGTTGTTGTTGTTTTACCAACCCCTCCTTTACCAGAAGTTATAACGATAACACGAGCCATTGCATTCTAAAGGCTATAATGAAAAAAATTAATATAGATGTCTAGATAGATTATAACATTTTCTAGGACATTCTATTTTTAGTTTAAATTGTATAATACTCTTAGTTTGATAATAACTACACAGAGGGCTGACGAAATAAAAGATTTTTACATTTTTATAAAATACATCTAGGCAAGGAGTGAAAATCCTCTATAATATAAAAGAGTATCCTTTGCCCTTTTTTGCTTTATAAAAGTGTAATAGTTTCAACGCGAAAGAGGTGTTTGACCAGACTAAATTTTAAGAATATATTAATATGGCTACAGAAACAACTGAAAGACCAGTATTTCCTTTTACTGCTATTATTGGGCAGGAAGAAATGAAATTAGCACTAATCTTAAACGTAATCGATCCAAGAATTGGTGGAGTTATGATTATGGGAGATCGTGGCACAGGAAAGTCAACAACGATAAGAGCTGTAGCTGATTTATTACCGGCTATTAAAGTAGTTGCGGATGATCCATTTAACTCTTCAGTTGATGATTTCGAGTTAATGAGCGAAAATGTAAAAAGTGCTGTTGAGGCGAACAAAGAGTTGCCTGTTGCTTATAAAAAGGTACCTATGATTGATTTACCCCTTGGAGCAACTGAAGATCGTGTTTGTGGAACAATCGACATTGAGAAAGCGCTTACTGAAGGTGTTAAGGCTTTTGAACCAGGACTTCTTGCAAAGGCTAATCGAGGGATTTTATACGTGGACGAAGTGAACCTTTTAGATGATCACCTTGTTGATATTTTATTGGACTCTGCTGCTTCCGGGTGGAACACAGTGGAACGTGAAGGTATATCGATTAAACACCCTGCCCGCTTTGTGTTAGTTGGTTCGGGCAACCCTGAAGAAGGTGAACTAAGACCACAGTTACTTGATAGATTCGGTATGCATGCGGAAATTCGAACAGTACGAGATCCTGAAACTCGTGTACGTGTTGTAGAAGAACGAAGTAATTTCGATAAAAATCCAGAAGAGTGCTTACAAGCCAATCAATTAGCTATCAATGAGTTAAAGGAAAAAATTACAAACGCCCAAGAACTACTACCAAAAATTACTATTGACTTCGAAAAACGAGTTAAAATCTCACAAGTTTGTGGAAGTTTAGATGTTGATGGTTTACGTGGTGACATTGTAACAAATCGAGCAGCTAAAGCATACGCTGCTTATAATGGTCGCGACGAAGTAACAGTTGAAGATATTGAAAAAGTAATTACACTATGCTTACGCCACCGGTTAAGAAAAGATCCCCTAGAATCGATTGATTCAGGCGATAAAGTAGCTACAACGTTCGAAGAAGTATTCCTTTAGTTAGATAAATAGGCTCAGTAGGATTCGAACCTACATTAGAGACTTAGAAGGTCCCTGTCCTAATCCCTTAGACGATGAGCCCGCCAAAAATAAACATAAGATTAGATAATACTAATTTATTATCTAATCTAACTCTTATAACACATTTTATGTTATATTTGCAAAAGGTAGTGGGCGGTATAGGATTTGAACCTATGACCACCTGCTTGTAAGGCAGGCGCTCTACCGCTGAGCTAACCGCCCTCCTTATATTATATTAGACTATAATTCTATATTTGGCAAATATTTCTTTTTAACCAGACAAATTTATGGAAACAGCCTAACGAAATTTAAATTTTTGACCCGTACATGGATATCATAAATGATCAAGGAAAAAACTTGGCACCAGGCATTAATTTTACGTCAATAAAAGATAGCACCTTTCGTGTTACAACGCAAAATAAAAACTCAAAAACACTTGATTTTTTTAATGAGCTTTATACTTATCCACCTAAATTTAAAATTAAATGGAATGCTATAGACGAACTACATGAAGATTTATTCATGTCATATAACTATCGTGTTTTTGAACATAGTTTTCCATTTATCGATATTTTAAGCGATTTCTTCCACACAGATGTCGGAGGTAAAATTATTGAAGAAAATTATTCTAAGCAGACCTATATCGATGGTTACTATAATAAATCTTCGTCGACAAAATTTTATACTCAAGAAACAAAGGCACTTCAAAAATCGCTCCAAAGTGTACCAGTATATGCTATTTTTAATGGTAGTGGAGAAATTATCCTAGCAGATTCCACGGATAGTTTTACTAACCGTAACTCAACGATCCAAAGTCTTGGGTATAATTTTTGTGGCGCATTTGACCAACTAGATGAACAACGCTCGAAATTGGGCCTATTTTTTATGTCCCGAAGAGACGCAGAAATCTACTTAAGGGAAGTTGCCAGGGCAGATACAGAAAGTACAAAAATTTTTGGACTATCGATACACTGTGTAGGGTTAGATTTTGCCTACCGCTTAACCCGAGAATACCACCCGGAAGTAGATTTCCGTTTTGTCCCTAATTTGGAAGAAGTTAAGACATTGTTAGCGAGCGAAACGAGTAGATCGAACCTTATTTTTGATGATGACCAACAGCAACTACGTTTTCGTCGACGCCCCGTTAAAATCGTACCAATAATAGGAACATTAAGTCGTTGGGTAACACCGTTTTCATCATTTTTATCAAAAGATGAATACTTTAAAGGGGTTCCTATTTACGTTGTCCAAGTACAAGATAAACCACGCAGTTTGTTTGTTGAGCAATATTATAAAACGTTAAATGTTGCAGACAGTGTGTATAGTTTTGGGCTTCAATGTATAGATTTTCTAATTGGCTTTGGCCAAAATTGGATTATACAAGGGTCGATTCAAGATGGGAGCAAAACATCCGATGTTACAAACTTTGTCTTTTTTGAAAAGAAGGCAGCGGTTGAATTTTGTAAGACACAAGGTAGAAAAATTGGGCGTTACAAAGGGAGTAACTCTTCTAATTTAGATTTTATTATTCGTAAGCCAAAAATCTTTGTACATAATTTAGAGGATTTTATTGAATTATGGGAAGATGTGTTGTCAGCACCAAAACATAAAATCTTAGAAGTTGATAATGGTACTCCAAAAACAAAAACGATTTTCCATACAAAAGGAACGTATTTTGTTCCACCAAACGACGTACTTGACGATTTAATTATTTACAAAAGCGGAAAAGCAAGTTCCTCGTTTAGTAAATTGAAAAAGTTTTTTGGTTATAAATACAGACGTCTTATTGGATTCACGGAAATATTTTTAAATACAAATTAAGAGAGGTCCAACATATAAGTTTTTACCCATTACTACACATTAAACGTATGGGTAAAAATTTAATATTAACCGGAAAAGAATTTTGTTTTCTTGACAAAGTAACTTCGATTTTTGTACCATCTAAGTAATAAAAAAGGGGCTGTACCGGTTTCGACATTTAAGTCTAAAGATTATTCTTAATACGCCTAATTTAGGGCGGCCTAAAAATAGTTGCAAACAACATTTTATCTTTTAATTCAAAACTAGCAATAGCATAAGTTTTTGAGGTCGCAATAATGGATAAACTCGAAATTCTATATTGTGTACATAGTAAAAGCGAGGCGCAAGTATTATTACTTGTAAAGGTAAGGTTTCAATATAACTGTCTTTTTTTTTTCGTAGTGATAAGTTTATCTTATATGACTTAGATGGACGTGGGTTCAAGTCCCACCAGCTCCAACTACAATACAAAGCATCTGTAGCCAAGCGGCCGAAGGCATCGGACTCATAATCCGCTTCTCATAGAGACATCGCTGGTTCGAATCCAGCCGGATGCATTTTCGATAGGCCAAGAGGGATTCGAACCCTCGCCACCCAGAACCGGAATCTGGTGCTCTGTCCACTGAGCTATAAGCCTATGATAAAATTTTACGAGAAACCAACAAATTCCACGTTTGGTAAACGAATTCCTTCATAGTTCCTATTTTTTACACTTGTATCTAATGTCCGGGATTGTTCCCAACAATTCATTACTTCCGTTGCCGAATTTAAGACCGCCACACGATCAGATTCGGGAAGCCAAGATTTGGACTCGAGTTCTAATTTGATTTGTCCCCAAGCATCGCTAATAGGCCAAAAGAAATATGGTGTTAACACCACTTTACCCTTGGTTGCTATTTGGTTTATTGCGAAACCTAACGAATCCTCAAGCCACAAAACTTGTAATTTAAGACGCTGCATAACCCTTTTATAGGATAAATTCAATTACCTATTCATATAAACTATATCTTTGTAATATGAACAAGTTGTCAACTCTTTAACAGGCTATTTTAGCTCTTGTAAAGATATCTCTTACGGTTTCCGTTGGTTGTGCCCCATCTTGTAGACGAGCGACAATACGCTGAAATTTTAAATGTGTTTCGTCTGTCATCGGGTTATAAAACCCTAATTCCTCAATTGAACGACCATCGCGTTTTACACGACTATCCATTGCAACTATTCGATAACAAGGTTGACCCTTTCTACCGTACTTCTTTAATCTGATTTTAATCACGATATTAATAATTAAATTGTTATGAAACTAGAAAGTAGATTATATAACTTATACGGTTAATTTTGCACGACCTTTCTTTCGTCTTGCGTTTATTACTCTTCGACCGGACTTTGAGGCCATTCGACTACGAAAACCAGACGTACGTACTTTTTTTAAACGTGTTCCACGTAACGTTCGTTGAGTCATATTTATTAATTAAATGAATTATTATTCTATTTTTACCGGAAATAAATCTTAGATAGTTTTTTAAAATTACCAGCTTGATTTTTTAAGACCTGGAATACTACCTTCGTGTGCCATTTCTCTAAGTACATGGCGTGATAAGCCAAAATCTTTATAAAATGCTCGGCTACGCCCAGTTACCCAACAACGATTACGGTGACGAGATGGTGCTGAATTTCTTGGTAAAGACTCTAACTCCTTAAAAAGAGATAACTTCTCCTGATAGGATACGGTACTTTTTAACTGGGATTTAATAGTCTCACGCTTGTGGGAGTACTTTTTAATTAAACGATCACGCTTTTCTTCGCGCTGAATCATGCTTTGTTTAGCCATTCATCTTACAAAATGTTAAAATGTTTATAGATGTTTATAAAGGTAGAAAGTTTTAGAATACATGAAATATGCACTTTAATTTTACTTTACTTTTTTGTATTAGTCAAAGCATAAGAAATAGAAGACATGCCAATAATTTATTTTTGCGATTTATCAGACCGTTAAGAATAAAAAAGCGAAATTTTTTTATATTGAACCTAAACTAGATGAACCAAAAAAATGATAATTTTATCGATAAAACTTTTACCGTTTTAGCTGACATTATATTAAAAGTGCTTCCTGCAACAAAAGATGAAAAGCAAGCCTTTTCATATTATCGATACGGAATGTCTGCCCAATCAAGTGGAGATTATGCCGAAGCCCTTGAAAACTATTACGAGGCTTTAAAATTGGAAGAGGATCCTTTTGACAGAAGCTACATCCTGTATAATATTGGTTTAATTTATAGTAATAATGGTGATTACTTAAAAGCCATTGAGTATTATCAACAAGCGCTCGATTTAAATACTCGCTTACCCCAAGCATTAAATAATATTGCTGTAATATATCACTACCAGGGTACTAAGGCATCCGAGAAAAAAGAGTTTGAGTTGGCACAAAATTTATTCGACAAAGCAGGGGATTATTGGAAAAATGCAATTCGCCTCGCCCCAAATAATTACATTGAGGCACAAAATTGGCTGAAAATTACGGGAAAGATTAATGAAAATGAAGTATTATAGACGCTTGGTTTAACATATTCCAAAGTTTGGTACTATAATTAATTTGTAACTGTAAAGACAAGTAAAATTCGAGGTCGGTTTTCTTTTTTCTACGTCGCTGTAGTTATACATAAGACGAACCTGCGTTTACTTTTAGATAATTTTTTTTAGATATTCAATATGACTATCGCAATCGGACAAAAGCAAGATCGTAGTCCTTTCGATCTTGTAGATGACTGGCTAAAGCGTGATCGTTTCGTTTTCGTTGGTTGGTCAGGACTATTATTATTTCCATGTGCCTTCCTTGCAGTAGGAGGATGGTTAACAGGTATTACTTTTGTAACTTCTTGGTACACACACGGTCTAGCAAGTTCATTCCTAGAGGGTTGTAACTTCTTAACTGCTGCTGTATCAACTCCAGCAAACAGTATGGGTCACTCGCTTCTATTACTTTGGGGTCCCGAAGCTCAAGGTGATATTACTCGTTGGTTCCAAATTGGTGGTCTTTGGACTTTCATTGCATTACACGGCTCTTTTGGTGTAATTGGTTTCTGTCTAAGACAGTTTGAAATTGCTCGTCTAGTTGGTATTCGTCCTTACAACGCAATCGCGTTCTCAGGTCCAATTTCTGTATTTGTTACAGTTTTCCTTGTTTACCCACTTGGTCAGGCTAGTTGGTTCTTCGCACCAAGTTTTGGTGTTGCTGCCATCTTCCGTTTCCTACTTTTCTTACAAGGTTTCCATAACTGGACACTTAACCCATTCCACATGATGGGTGTTGCTGGTATCTTAGGTGGTGCTTTACTTTGTGCTATCCACGGTGCAACAGTTGAAAACACTCTTTTTGAAGATGGTGATGCGGCGAACACATTCCGTGCTTTCACGCCAACACAGTCTGAAGAGACATATTCAATGGTTACAGCAAACCGTTTCTGGTCGCAAATTTTTGGTGTTGCTTTCTCTAACAAGCGTTGGTTACATTTCTTCATGCTGTTTGTACCAGTTGCTGGTATGTGGACAAGTGCAATTGGTATCGTAGGTCTAGCTCTTAACCTTCGTGCATATGACTTTGTTTCTCAAGAGCTTCGAGCTGCAGAGGATCCAGAATTCGAGACATTCTATACAAAGAACAACCTTCTAAATGAAGGTATTCGTGCATGGATGGCCGCACAAGATCAACCTCATGAAAACTTCATCTTCCCTGAGGAGGTACTACCACGTGGAAACGCCCTTTAACACAGTAATCGCAGGCCGTGATATTGAATCTACTGGATTCGCATGGTGGTCTGGTAATGCACGTTTAATTAACGTATCTGGAAAGCTTTTAGGAGCTCACGTTGCACACGCCGGCCTTATGGTTTTTTGGTGTGGTGCAATGACATTATTCGAAGTAGCACACTACATCCCAGAGAAGCCTCTTTATGAGCAAGGATGTATACTTATCCCTCACTTAACAACTCTTGGTTGGGGTGTAGGGCCAGGTGGAGAAGTTACGGATGTGTACCCATTCTTTGTAGTGGGTGTGCTACACCTAATTTCCTCTGCTGTATTAGGATTTGGTGGTGTATATCACTCACTTATTGGACCTGATACATTAGAAGAGTCGTTCCCATTTTTTGGTTACGACTGGCGTGATAAGAATAAGATGACAACTATTTTAGGTATCCACTTAATTCTTCTAGGAATTGGTTGTTTCCTTCTAGTAGCTAAAGCTTGTTTCGTTGGTGGTCTATATGATACATGGGCTCCCGGCGGTGGAGACGTTCGTGTAGTATCGGCACCTACATTAAACCCATTAATCATTTTTGGTTATGTTCTTAAGTCTCCATTTGGTGGGGATGGTTGGGTTATTAGTGTAAACAACCTTGAGGATATTGTTGGTGGCCACATCTGGCTAGGTTTCCTTTGTGTTGTTGGAGGAGTATGGCACATTTTAACTAAGCCTTTTGCTTGGGTAAGACGTACGTTTGTATGGTCAGGTGAAGCTTACCTATCATACAGTTTAGCTGCTTTATCACTTATGGGTCTAACTGCTGCAGTTTTTGTATGGTACAACAACACAGCATACCCAAGTGAGTTCTTCGGTCCAACAGGTCCAGAAGCTTCTCAGTCTCAAGCATTTACTTTCCTAGTACGTGACCAACGTCTAGGTGCAAACGTTGCATCTGCACAGGGTCCAACTGGACTTGGTAAGTATCTTATGAGATCCCCAAGTGGAGAGATTATCTTCGGTGGTGAAACAATGCGTTTCTGGGATATGCGTGCACCATGGGTAGAGCCTCTAAGAGGTCCAAATGGTCTAGATCTAAATAAGATTAGGAACGATATTCAGCCGTGGCAAGAGCGTCGTGCTGCAGAATATATGACTCACGCGCCACTAGGTGCACTAAACTCAGTTGGTGGTGTAGCAACAGAGATCAACTCAGTAAACTACGTGTCTCCAAGATCGTGGCTATGTTGTTCGCACTTCTTCTTAGGTTTCTTCCTATGGGTAGGTCACCTTTGGCATGCCGGCCGTGCTCGTGCAGCAGCAGCAGGTTTTGAGAAAGGTATCAACCGTGAGAACGAGCCAGTTCTTTCTATGCGTCCGCTAGATTAAGTATCTAGGGTGCTAAATTAAAGCAGACCTCATAATATATTGTGAGGTCTGCTTTTTTGTGTGGAAAGAGTGGGGCGTTAGCAAGTATGGTAAGGAAGGTACATTTTTGGGCTATATCAGATATAAGGTACCTGAGACGGCAATTAATTAACGGAGAAGGTGGGATTCGAACCCACGGAAGCTTGCACTTCATCTGATTTCAAATCAGACGCAATCGACCAACTCTGCCACCTCTCCACACTTTCCCTATGAGGGTATAAGTCTATGTAACAAAGTACCATAAACTCTTGTTTATATAAATAATGAACTATGCTTTAAACGTTCGGGCAAGAAGGGATTCGAACCCCTGACACCGTGGTTCGTAGCCACGTGCTCTAGTCCACTGAGCTACAAGCCCTGAACAAACTTTATAGTACACGTAAACAATATAACATAATACAAATGTTAAAGTCAAATAACGGGTCTAAAAGCCTAACCAGGTATACTAAACCCAGTAACAAAAAGATCCTAAATCTGGGGTGGTAGGGCTCGAACCTACGAATAGCGGAGTCAAAGTCCGTTGCCTTACCACTTGGCTACACCCCAAGAACTATATACATATATATTATTTTCTTTTATCGGCCTTGTCAAGCATATTGAAGTTGATGAAGAGAAATTTCCAAAAAACTAGAGTGTGTGCAAACAAAACCCTTACAAAAGGATAAACCTTTTACTGAAAAAAAGGAAAAACAATTAACTAGCGGGAAACGGATTTGAACCATTGACCTTCGGGTTATGAGCCCGACGAGCTACCAAACTGCTCTATCCCGCGAAAGTACAAAAAAAACTACTACCGTGTAACCTAACACACTTCTTTAACCTTTGTCAATTCTGCGCACATTTACGCACAACACCGAAACATCCAAGCTCATAACATAGCAATGCCGACTTACAAATCTCCACTACGATAACCGAGCTCAATTTCGCGTGTAATAAGCTATGCAATCTCAACCGTTTCTGGGACCTTGGTAGTCATATTACGAAGAACAGATGCATCACGCTTTATTTCTTGATTTAGTAAATTAACCAACTTGCCGTTCCCTAAATAAAGCATTTGAATATAATTTGCTGTTTCGAAACCTTTGATTGGGTAGCTTAAAGAACGCTTCCCACGATTTTGTACCATTACCTGACTCCCCTTTCCAATAAGAAAGTCTTGGTAGTATTGTACTTTAGCATTAATTTCTGGTTGTGTAAAACTTGGGTCTAATAAATAAATAACCTCGTATAATTCAATTTCTTTCTTAATATTGGATAGCTAGTAAAACAACTAAATATAAGCCAGTCTACTAGTATTATAGTTTTCCAATATTATTTTGTCTATAAGCTAAACCTCAATTTTTAAAATTTGAAATGTGTTGGTTCTTGGTAACTTCATCTCCATGTAAACAATTCTCTTTGTAAACGATGGATTATTAAATTTTTTTGCTTGCCATTACTTTTAAAAAGCATAACTTCAAACAAAGTTTACTATTAACCTTCAGATTATGTAAGCTTCATAGTTTCCTCACTTATTTATTATTTCTTCCTCATAAAAACCCTTCTTCAATAAATAAGTTAGAAGTTTTAAGTCCTTATAGTACCACAAGATTGCCCGACCAATAATCGTATATGCAAATGCAGTAGTGGAACCCACCTTTGGGCCAGATACACGAGTTACTTTAACTATACTGTACGTACTAAAGCCTTATTGAATAAGGCTTTAGCACCAAACTAGCTCTACTACCTTAATGGCAGCAACCCACTAAAAAATGCAAATGTTCTGGGCCGAATTATTTAAAACGTCTTAATACCAAACGTAGAGAACCATCTTGAGCTGTTTCTGAATGCGTAAAACTGAAGCCCTCCTTTTCACTGACCTCAACAATTGAATTATATGCATATCTTTGGTTTACACGATTCAGAAACTTATCAACCGAATAATCCTGAGACCAAAACATAAGATCCGTTACTAACTCATATTCTGTGCCATTCCACTTAAATCCAATATCGTGGTTGTTTTCTTGCTGGATAAGTAATTCAGCAGAATGAGTTTGACCCTGGTAACCACGAACCTTCGACTCACCAGCTAACCAACTAAAATTCAAATCAGTGAGACTCTTCTTTAGAGTTTCTAAATTATAAAGCTTCGTTTTAATCTTCGTAAAATGTGACACTTTATTAATGGTTTTTGAATAGTTTAACTAACTTTAACTGCTTATTAGAACACAGGTAACCTTACAAATACCCGCTATTGTAAATGATAACATAAACTAACTAATCTTTAATGAAATAAAAAACATAAATTTTTAAAGGTATAATTTTCATATGGTTAAAAACAATACTCAATATGCTCCTAGCAGACGACTTAAATCAATTATTAGATATATTACCAGAATTTATTAGTAACCCATTAAAAGATTACCCCAAGCAAGAACAGTTAATCGAAGTTGTTTTAGATATTGGACGGCGCCCAGAGGCCCGTTTTTCAGATGGAAGTACTTGTTACTTATCATACCGCACAATTATCTGGCAGGATTTAGATTTTATTTTAAAACGTCTAGGAAAATTTAGTGGTGACAATCGGGCTGGTATAGAGAAAACTTTGCATCGAATAAGTTCTTTACGAAATCGACAAGGAAGTGTAATTGGGTTAACATGTAGAATTGGACGAGCGATTTTTGGGACAGTTAGTATTATTCGTGACCTGTTAGAAAATAAAAAGTCAATACTTTTACTAGGTCGACCAGGAGTTGGAAAAACAACGGCAATACGAGAAATTGCTCGTGTTTTATCTGATGGTATGAAAAAAAGGGTAATTATTATTGATACGTCAAACGAGATTGCGGGAGACGGGGATTTACCTCACCCTTCAATTGGTAAGGCAAGACGGATGCAGGTTTCGATGCCCCAAAATCAACATCAAGTAATGATTGAAGCAGTAGAAAACCATATGCCAGAAATTATTATTATTGACGAAATTGGGACCGAACTAGAGGCTGAAGCAGCACGTACAATTGCTGAAAGAGGTGTTCAGTTAGTTGGAACTGCGCATGGAAATGCTTTAGAAAATCTTATCAAAAACCCTACTATCACGGATCTAATTGGCGGAGTACAGTATGTAACTTTAGGAGATGAGGAGGCAAAAAGACGCGGCTCTTCAAAAAGTATTTTAGAACGAAAGGCCCCGCCAACATTCGAAGTTGCTGTAGAAATACATGACCCCAAAACCTGGGTGATCCACGAAGATATTGAACAATCCGTTGATTTATTGTTGCAAGGACAGACACCACCCCTTCAAAAACGGACGTTATCCAATGGGTCAAGTCATATTATTGATTGCGAAATTGTTTATAATCAAAATGACTCAAATAGTTTTGCTGAACCATATACAAGAAAAGGGAGCAACGAGAAAAAACAGAAGAAAACTTATATTCTTAATAAGTTGAATCGAAATGCCGACTGGAAAACGAAAAAAGTAGTCAAACAGGGGACAGAGACGAAAAATGTTGGGATGTTTTTAATATACATTTATGGAATAAATAACCATGATTTAAAATCATTAATTAAAACGTTAAACTTACCTATTATAATAACAAAGGAAATTCAAGCTGCGGATGCTATTCTTGCCCTCTCTAACTTAGTTAAAAATAATAAGAAACTGCGGCAAATTTCACACTCTAAAAAAATTAGTATCTACACAATTCAAAGTAACAGTTTGCTGCAGATTGCAAAAGCCTTGCGCTTAATTGTCAAAAACCCAAAGCCAGGTACGGGAAGAAATCAAACGGAGGCAAAAAAAATATCTAAGATTCTAGCCCAAGGACTACTTACCCCGTTGGAAGAAACAAGGCTTGCTATCGAGGAAGTAATTATTCCAAGAAAACAAACATTGGAATTACTACCACAAGAAAGTAGTGTACGAAAACTGCAGCACGAGTTAATTGCCCATTATCAATTAACCGGCTTTAGTGTTGGGACAGGACCAAATCGGCGTGTTCGAATATACCCGATGAAAAAAGGGAAATAACTTTAGGTGCGTTGCTTTCTTTGGGTACGCTCAATTATGCTCAATCGGAAAGGTTTGAGCATTAAAGTGTGGTAACCTTATCCCTAGGGGTGAACTTCGTTACTTAAAATGAACTTATAGTAGATTTAAAGGTTCAAAAGTAGTCTCATGTGGAAAAAATTTCTCTGATTAACCAACAATATTTTTAGTATAAAAAGTTATTAGAAATGCTATAATCTTTATATATTTCTAAGCATATATATATATATATGTGTAGACAAGTATCGGCTAATATTTAATTATGTATTACATATGGCAATAAACTTACAAGAAGAGTATAACAAAACTAATATTCAGAGTATTATTGAGCAACTCGAAGACGATCTTGTGGGACTGACTCCAGTAAAAGCGCGTATTAAGGAAATTGCTGCTTTGCTTTTAGTACAACGATTAAGAAAGAATCTTGGTTTAGGGATTAAGTCGTCTGCAGTTGGTCTGCATATGTCTTTTACCGGTAGCCCGGGAACGGGAAAAACTGCCGTTGCTACGAGAATGGCGGATATTCTTTTTAAACTTGGGTACATTCGGAAAGGGCACTTAATTACCGTAACACGGGATGATCTAGTCGGACAATATATTGGTCATACAGCACCCAAAACAAAGGAAGTTCTAAAACGTGCAATGGGTGGTGTACTATTCATCGACGAAGCTTATTATCTTTATAAACCAGATAATGAAAGAGACTACGGTGCAGAGGCGATTGAAATCCTATTACAGGTGATGGAAAATCAGCGTGAAGATTTAGTAGTTATTTTCGCTGGTTATAAAGATCGAATGGATAGTTTCTATGAATCTAACCCTGGTTTATCTTCACGGGTAGCGAACCATATTGACTTTCCCGATTATACCCCAGAAGAATTAATCCAGATTGGAAACTTAATTCTAGACGAGCAACAATATCGTATGACCGACGAAGCAAGAGAAGTGCTCCTAGAATATATTAAAAAAAGAAAGGATTTACCTTTATTCGCAAACGCAAGAACAATTAGTAATGCCATTGATACAGCACGAATGCGACATGCGAGTAGAATGTTCAATTCAGGTGACAAGATTCTAACAAAATCTGACCTTGTTACAATCCAAGCGGAAGACATTCGTGACAGTAGTCTTTTTGCCGAAATTAGCTCATAATTAACAATTAATAGATTCTTCTGTTAATTAATAAAATAAAAAAGAAATAAATTTATAACATTCATATGGTTGAAGTATTATTATCAGGAATCGTTTTAGGGCTAGTTCCCGTAACAATTCTAGGGTTATTTGTCGCTGCTTATTTACAATACCGACGAGGAAATCAGTTTGGGTTATAGTAAGCCCTAAAAGTAAAATCGCACACTGGTCATAACACCACTTTTTATAGTTGGTATATATATATCATTGTGCGATTTTCTCGTTAAACCTCTAAAACAATTTTTGAACGAAGTACAAAGTAAACAACACGGTGTCGGATTCTCGTTAACATAGTCACAAAAAAGTTAAAAGCTTCTTTTTTATATTCGGTTAATGGATCCTTCTGTCCATACGCTCTCCATTTAATAGAATCACGCAGGAAAGAAATTTTCTGTAAATGCTCTTTCCAAGAGAAATCAATTTGTTGTAGTAAAAACGAACGCTCTAACTCACGCATTAAACCTGACTCTATTGATTCAATTTCCGTTTCCTTTAAATCATAACTAATTTGAAATTGTTGCTGTAAGAACGAAATTAATGCATCATCGCTCAACCTATTACCAGGTATAAAAAGTTGAAACGGGGTTCCAAGCAATTCCTGTAGTTTAAAGTTTAAACTTTCAATACCTTCTTCAGTACTTACGTTTTTACTATATAAAATTAAATCATAGAGACTTCGTTCTGCATATTCAACAATCCAATCCCGAACATTCTCTTTTTGTAGTACCCTCTTTCTTTCGGTATATACTCCATTCCTCTGCATTGTTAATGCCTGGTCGTATTCGAACAATTGCTTACGAGTATCAAAATAATAGGCTTCAACTTTCTTTTGGGCTGATTCTAAGCTTTGATTTAACAAAGGAGATTGAATTGGGGTTGTATCTTGAAAACCAATATTTTGCATCATACCTAGAACTTGATCACCACCAAATAAACGAAGGAGCTTGTCTTCTAGACTAAGGAAGAAACGAGAGGAACCTGGATCACCCTGTCGGCCTGACCGCCCCCGTAATTGATTGTCAATTCTACGCGACTCGTGTCGTTCCGTCCCGATAACATGCAAGCCGCCTAAAGCTAAAACCTCCTCCTTAGCTTGTTGCGCTAATTCTGTTTTTTCTTTCCAAATCTTTTTATACCCTTTATAAATTGGATTCTGCGAAGCATCACGACCTGCTTTTTCGTCGTCTAGTAAATCTTTAACTAGCTTTTTGTAATTTTGCTTCAAGTTATTGAAACTCTCAGCATCATTAAAACCCAAAATTTCTTCAAGCGATAAATTTGGGTATGGAGTGCTAGAAAAACCAATATCGTTATCAAATAGTTTACGTAGAGCTGTTATTGTTAAAGAATCGACATTACCTCCTAGCATAATATCGGTACCTCGGCCTGCCATATTAGTTGCTATCGTTACAGCATTTTTACACCCTGCCTGAGCTACAATTTCTGACTCGCTTTCCACATTTTCTGGCCGAGCATTTAATAGACGATAAGGAACCTTATATTCACTTAATAAAGCCGCTAACAGTTCTGACTTTTCGATTGTTGTTGTGCCAACAAGAACAGGGCGCCCTAAATTATACATTTCTACACATTCGTTTGCTATTGCTTGCCACTTAATATATTGGTTTTTATAGATCAAATCAGGAAAATCACGACGCTTTATTGGTCGGTGAGTTGGGATTTGGACAACACGTAAGCTATAAATTTTCTCAAATTCTAGTTCTTCGGTTTTAGAGGTACCCGTCATCCCAGAAAGTTTATCATAAAGTAAAAATAGGTTTTGATAAGTAATTGAAGCTAAAGTTTGACTTTCATCTTGTATTCTGACATTTTCCTTTGCTTCAACGGCCTGGTGCAGACCATCACTCCAGCGCCTACCATACATTGTCCGGCCTGTAAATTCATCCACAATAACTATTTCACCTTCCTCATTAATGATATAGTTCGTGTTGATTTTAAATAATTCTTTTGCCTTAACTGAATTTAAAATATACGAAATCCAAGGATTGCTAGGATTATATAAATCAGGAATACCTAAAGCCTGCTCACAGAACGTAATACCACCTTCTAAAAGTACAACGTTCTGGTTTTTTTCATCAACAGAATAATGAATATCCCGTTTTAAAATATTGGCAAGTTTAGACGTTTGTAGATACTTCTCGGTCGGGGCCTCACTTGGCCCCGAAATAATTAATGGAGTCCGGGCTTCATCAATTAAAATCGAATCTACTTCGTCAACTACGGCGTAAAAAAAGGGTCGTTGTACTATTTCATCACGAGTAAAAGCCATATTATCGCGTAAATAATCAAACCCAAGTTCATTATTTGTTACATAAACGACATCACAGTCATAATTTTGTTTACGCTCTTCAGGCGTCATGTTTTCTTGGATTAAACCAACAGTTAGGCCTAAAAAACGATGAACTTCCCCTACGTATTCAGCATCTCGTTTTGCCAAATAATCATTAACGGTAACAACGTGTGTACCGTTACCGTGTAAAGCGTTTAAAAAAGTCGGTAAGAGCGCTACAATGGTTTTACCCTCACCCGTTTTCATTTCTGCAATTTTTCCTTCATTTAAAACTAAACCACCAATTAGTTGTACATCAAAATGCTTAATTTTAAGCACGCGGTGAGTTGCTTCGCGAACTAAAGCAAAAGCTTCGTTAATAACGGTGCTTTGGTCGTTTGTCTCTTCTAATTTTTTCTTTAACTCAAGCGTCTTTTCCTGCAGCTGTTTATCACTAAACGTAGAAAATAAGTTACCGATTGAATTTATTTTCTGAAGCTGTGCCGAATACTTGGTTAAGACTTGTTGTGTGGAATTTTGAAAAAATGTTTGCAACATTGTTCTAAGTATTAATTTTTTTTATTGTAGAATTAAAGGCTGGCCATTGTAGTAGAATATCTCTAAGTAACACAAGATATACAAAGTATTTAAAATAGGTGGGGTCTCTTAGTTTTAAAACAAGGTTCGTTAAGGTAAAACATAGTTAAAAGTTCTGTCTAACGTAAAAGCTCTCAAAAGTTTAGTAAACCGTGTTTGATTGAGTTTTAAATTATAAACTCAACCTAGAATTGTAGCGACATTATTATCATTGATATTGAATGGTGAAACTTCAGTTGCAATAACAAATATTCAGCAAGAGAATAATAAGAACTAATACCAAATTTGCACGAAATACTAACTACTTATTAGGGACAAATATCATTCCTCTAATAAACGATATGTATTATTTGTTTCTAATAACAGATCTAACTACGGCACACATTATAATTATACTTATTTTTTTACGGAACTTTCAGCAGCCCAGATAAAAACCAACTTTTTCTTACCGTCCACTCTAAAAACAGGAAATTCTAAAATTTAGAGGTTAGGCTGATAGAGCTCTCGATTTATTCTAATAATAATTTTTGATGGAATTAGTTTTAACTCAAATATACTAGCGAGTTCGAGATCAACTAACGAATCTATCATTAGGTAGGTTTTTTGGTTTGACCTAGAGGATTTAGGGAAAAAGGTAGAATAATAAAACGCATACACCCAAAAGTAAATTCTGAATATTGCAGGGGTGGAAAGTAAATAATACAATTGGGTCACCTGGGACTCGAACCCAGAACTATTCGGTTAAAAGCCGAGTACTCTACCATTGAGTTAGTGACCCCTTACGACTTATATAAGTATAAGGGTAAACTAACAAAAATTCGAGTTCTAAATTTGTAAGAAAATTATTTTTTTTGGTTGAAGATATCATTTTCTTTAACCACCCGCCTAGAAATAACATTTTTCAGGATTTGCCAAAAAGTTAATTTTTTTGGTACTATATAAAATAGTATTTTGCATAAAGGCTCAGTAGCTCAGTTGGTTAGAGCAGGGGACTCATAAGCCCAAGGTCGCAGGTTCAAGTCCAGCCTGAGCCAAATTTTATAGTAACATTGGTTTCTTAGTTTTAAATAGCTCAACTATTGTGGGGCGCTAATGATTAATGGTTTTAGCCGTTTTTTATTTAAGAAGGGGATATACGAAAAGAGGTTTGTTGGGAAAAAATCAGCAAGGAATAATTTAAGTAATGCCAGCTAAAACGATTCTATATCAAGAAGATGCTCGTAAAGCGTTAGAAAAGGGGATGGATATCCTTGCAGAAGCCGTTTCAATCACTTTGGGGCCTAAAGGTAGAAATGTCGTGCTTGAAAAAAAGTTTGGTACGCCTCAAATCGTTAATGACGGTGTAACAATCGCAAAGGAAATAAACTTAAAAGATAACTTGGAAAATACAGGGGTGGCACTGATTCGTCAGGCCGCTTCAAAAACAAATGATGTTGCCGGTGATGGGACGACAACAGCTACCGTTTTAGCCTATGCAATTATTAAACAAGGTATGCGAAATGTAGCTGCAGGAGCAAATCCTATTGTTCTTAAACGTGGTATCGAAAAAGCCACACAATTCGTAGTACGAAAAGTTGTTGAATATGCGCGTCCAATTGAGAGTATTTCTGATATAACAAAGGTGGCAACAATTTCAGCCGGAAATGACAGTGAAGTAGGCTCTTTAATCGCTTCGGCAATTGAAAAAGTAGGACGTGAAGGTTTAATTTCTTTAGAAGAGGGAAAGTCGACAGCGACTGAACTAGAAATTACAGAAGGCATGGGGTTTGATCGTGGTTTTATTTCGGGTTATTTTGTTACAAATACCGAGCGAATGGAGGTTGTTCTGGAAAACCCTTATATTCTTCTCACGGATAAGAAAATTACTTTAGTTAAACAGGATCTTCTTCCGACATTAGAATTAGTTTCGAAAACTAACCAGGCTTTATTAATAATAAGCGATAATGTCGAAAAAGAAGCTTTGGCAACACTAATTATTAATAAATTGCGTGGTATATTAAATGTCGTTGCAGTCCGGGCACCTGGGTTTGGGGATCGAAGAAAGGCAATTCTTGAAGATTTAGCTGTTTTAACAGCGGGACAAGTAGTCAGTACTGACGCTGGTTTAAGTCTTGAAAATATGGAAATTGAAACACTGGGTACTGCGAGGCGAGTAATTGTTGGGAAAGAAGCAACAACTATTATTTCCGATGCAAATAAAGAAGCAGTTTTTGCTAGATGTGAACAGCTCCGTCGACAACTTGAAACATTAGACTCGACGTATGAAAAAGAGAAGATTCAAGAGCGTTTAGCAAAATTAAGTGGAGGTGTTGCCGTTATAAAAGTAGGGGCTGCAACAGAAACTGAAATGAAAGATAGAAAACTGCGTCTTGAGGATGCGGTCAATGCTACAAAGGCGGCTGTTGAAGAGGGGATTGTACCCGGCGGTGGAGCAACTTTAACACATATTTCAGGTGAGCTGTTGGAATGGGCAAGAGAGAATCTCTTTGAGGATGAGCTAATTGGGGCTTTAATAGTCGAAAAAGCCATGAGTTCACCCTTAAAGCGAATAGCTTCAAACGCTGGTGAGAACGGAGCCGTAATAGCTGAGCGTGTAAAGAATGAAAGCTTCGAAATTGGTTATAATGCGGCAAAAAACGAATATAGTGATATGTTTGAAGCTGGGATTATCGATCCTGCAAAAGTAACACGTTCAACATTACAAAATGCGGCCTCAATTGCTAGTATGGTTTTAACAACTGAGTGTATCATTGTAGATAAGAAAGAGATAGAAAGCGTGAAGTAAATATCAAAATTATGAAAAAGAGAATTACGTACTTTAAAAAACTAATTAAAAGGGGTAGGTACGATCCTTGTATGTCAATTTCGACAACCCAGGACGACGAGATGGCGTTGTCGGAGCATATTGAAGAGTTTAGTCAAAGACTTATTTTTTGTCTTGGAATTTTAAGTACGGCCACACTATCATGCTTCGCAGATGTACGTCAAATTGTAAAGATTTTTCAGGCGCCTGCAATTGGTATTAAATTTTTACAATTTGCACCCGGCGAATATTTCTTTGCGTCAATTAAAATCGCAGCTTTCTGTGGCATTTTAATTAGTAGCCCTATTATTTTATATCAGGTTTTTTTATACGTTTTGCCTGGGATGACGAGAAAGGAGCGTGATATTCTTTTACCTATGACAATTGGTTCTGGACTGCTTTTCGGGGTGGGCTTGGCCTTTTCTTACTTTTTTCTTGTACCCGCCGCATTAAAGTTTTTTATAACTTACGGATCTGAGGTCGTGGAGCCGTTTTGGTCATTTGATCAATATTTTGATTTTGTTGCCGTTTTAATATTTACTACAGGCTTAGCTTTTCAAGTTCCAGTTATTCAAATAATTTTGGGCTTATTAGGAATTGTATCAGGTAAAAAAATGCTCGCGGCTTGGAAATACGTAGTTGTTGTTTCCACAATATTGGCTGCAGTCATTACCCCTTCAACAGATCCAGTCACACAAATATTAATGGCAAGTGCATTATTAGCATTATACTTAGGTGGATCAGGTATTGTCATTTTATTAAAAAAATAAAAAGCTTAACGTAAACTACATTTGCTTTTATAGTTCAAATGGGTAAAGTGCTAGCAAATACAAATTATTGGGTCTATAATTCACAATAAGTAAAATAAAATATATTAAGAGCATGAATATTGTCTTAAATAAATTTAGGTCTGTATTCCTAATTCTAGGAATCATGGCGACGATTGTATTTCCAAAGGTTTCTTATGCGTATCCTGTTTTTGCACAAAATGCGTACGAAAGTCCAAGGGAAGCAACAGGTCGTATTGTTTGCGCTAACTGTCACTTAGCAGCGAAGCCCGTTGAAATAGAGGTGCCACAAGCAGTCTTACCGGATTCAGTTTTTGAAGCAGTAGTAAGTGTTCCATATGATACGAGTGTTAAGCAGGTTACAGCCGCAGGAAAGCGTGGGGGGTTAAATGTGGGCGCTGTTCTAGTTTTACCAGAAGGCTTTAAATTGGCACCAAAAGATCGTCTTTCAAGCGAGATAAAGGCAAAGACTAAAGGTGTTTTCATTCAGCCATACAGTAAGACGAAACCGAATATTCTCGTAGTGGGACCAATTAGTGGCGATAAAAATAGGGAGATCGTTTTTCCAATATTATCACCAGATCCGGCCCAAAATAAAGAAGTTAATTTCTTAAACTACCCAATTTACGCCGGTGGTAACCGTGGGCGTGGACAAGTGTACCCAAGTGGCGAGAAGAGCAATAACAATGCATTTACGTCAACAGCAGCGGGCCAAATTACGAGTATTACGCCGGGTGAAAAGGGAACAACTATACTTAGCGTAGAGTCAACTGGTGGGGAGTCAAAAACGATTACGGTTCCAGCTACTTTAGAACTATCGGTAAAAGTAAATGATATTATCAAAGATGGTCAGGATTTGACTCTGAACCCGAACGTTGGTGGGTTTGGTCAAGCCGAGACAGAAATTATTTTACAGAACCCGAATAGAGTTAAAGGTATGATCGCGTTCTTCTTTACCGTGACTGTTGCACAAATTCTTTTAGTTTTAAAGAAAAAGCAATTTGAGAAGGTACAAGCAGCCGAGATGAACTTCTAGATTAAAAACTGGATTATTTATTAATAATCCAGTTTTTTTTTATGATCTTACAATTTTGTCTGCCGAACTCACAAATACTAGAGCAGCAGTGATTGGAATAACCACAATAATAACAGCTAAAAATACACTGCTTAAAAATGCGCTTAGTGAAGGTGTCATAACGTAAATCCCTTAATAATACTTGGTTTGATCTGTTAAGCGTAATTATAGCACAATTAACTTGTATAATTTACTTAAAACAAAAAAGAAGTAGAGTGTAGATCTTATGCTTTTCCAATTACAAAAGGTAAAAGCGCAGCAATTCTTGCGCGCTTTATTAATTTTGTAATTCTTTTTTGTTGCTTTGAATTTAAACCCGTTACGCGGCGTGGCAAAATTTTTCCCTGATCACTAATAAAGTTAGATAAAATCTTTGTATCTTTATAATTAATACCTTCAATTTCTTCTATATTAAATGTACTCTCTTTAAACCCTTGTCTGACCATTTACTTCCTATATCACAATTAATCTTTACTTTTTTACTTAATTTCACGAAATATTTCGTGCCTCTTTGTCACCGGTGAATACTTTTTTAATTCCAAACGGTCTGTTGTATTGCGCCGATTTTTTGTTGTGTGATAACGATATACTCCCTGCTCACTTCTATGTTCGAGAGTGATACGGATTCTTGCCCCTTTACTTTTAGCCACAATAAATTTCCTAAATTATATTTATACTCATTAAAATAAAGCAAAAACGAGTAAAAGACAAGAGCTAGATACTAGCAAATACTGAAACTAGCTTTCTAAGTACTATGATTTTGTTATAAAATTTGAAGCAAACCGTTTCTCGATATTTAACCGAGATTTTAGGATTTACAAAACCTATAACTGCTGCTATTATAGGTTTAGTATTAGGTGGCTTTTTGCGGCAGCTGGTGTAGCTCAATTGGTAGAGCAACTGATTTGTAATCAGTCGGTTATGAGTTCAAGTCTCTTCACTAGCTATTAGTCTAAGGGTAGAATAATATTTTGTTATTATCATAAGAAAGTAAAATCTCTGTATTTTCTTATGATATTATTTACCATTAGGCAGAACTTTTTGTAACAGTTCAATTTCTAATTATATATTCAATACACATGAGTGTCTTAATACTTACAATTTGTAGTGGAATTGCAGGGTTTTTAAAATTTTATATTGCTTTATTAACTCTTCGTGTTTATTTAACTTGGTTCCCAAATTTAAACTTTTATACCCAGCCCTTTTATTCGCTGGGAAAAATGACAGACCCTTATCTTAGAGTCTTTAGAGGTATAATACCTCCACTTATTGGGTTTGATTTATCACCTTTACTTGGTTTTATCCTTTTAACGTTTTTAATAGACTTTTTTTCCAGTGCTGCCGGGACAATTTAAAAAAAACGTCCCGCTTTTTAGAGAAACAAAACAAAAACTACATTATGGTTGAGAAACAATTATATGAATCAGATGCGGTTTTAGAAGAGATTGTGGCAAGCCCATATAAATATGGCTTCAAAACCGAAATCGAAACTGAAGATTTTCCAAAAGGTATTAATAAAGAAGTAGTTAATACAATTAGTCGAAAAAAAGATGAACCGATTTTCTTGGCGAAGTTTAGAAACAAGGCATTCGACAGCTGGGAGAAAATGGCGAATCCCGATTGGGCTGCTTTAAAAATACCAATGATTGATTATCAGGCGATCCAATATTATTCTATCCCAAAGACAAAGACAAAGTTAGGTAGTTTAGACGATGCCGACCCTGAACTATTAAGAACGTTCGAAAAGTTAGGGGTATCGTTAAATGAACAAAAGTTACTCGCCAATGTTGCGGTAGATGCTGTATTTGATAGTGTTTCCATCGGTACAACTTTTAAAAAACAACTACAAAAAGCAGGAGTAATTTTTTGCTCCATTAGTGAGGCCGTGGAAAATTACCCTCAGTTAGTAGAGAAATATTTAGGTAGCGTTGTCCCAATTGGCGACAATTTCTTTTCTGCGTTAAACTCGGCTGTATTTAGTGATGGTTCCTTCTGTTATATTCCGAAAGATGTAACATGTCCTTTAGAACTATCTACCTATTTCCGTATTAATAATGAAGAAGCAGGCCAATTTGAACGAACGTTAATAATTGCAGAGGAGCGTAGTTCCGTAAACTACTTAGAAGGTTGCACTGCTCCGCAATTTAGTAGCAATCAACTTCATGCAGCAGTAGTGGAACTAGTCGCCCTAGATAATGCGTCTATTAAATATTCAACGGTACAAAATTGGTACGCAGGTGATGAAAACGGAATAGGAGGAGTTTATAATTTTGTTACAAAACGTGGACTTTGCGTTGGTAAGAAAGCTAATATTTCTTGGACGCAAGTTGAGACAGGATCTTCAGTAACTTGGAAATACCCAAGTTGTATTTTAGCGGGCAAGGAATCGGTTGGTGAGTTCTATTCTGTTGCGCTTACAAGCAATAAACAACAGGCAGATACCGGGACAAAAATGGTACACCTTGCACCAAATACTAGAAGTCGTATCATTTCCAAAGGTATTTCGGCCGGCAAATCAAAAAATAGCTATAGAGGTTTAGTTAAAGTTGGGCCAAAAGGAGCAAATACAAAAAATTATTCTCAATGTGATTCACTTTTAATTGGAAAAACATGTAGCGCCAATACATTTCCATATATCGAGGCACAAAATAGTTATACACAAGTAGAGCATGAAGCATCTACCTCCCGTATTGCCGAGGAGCAACTCTTTTACCTACTACAACGAGGTATCGACAATGAGGAAGCAGTTTCTTTAATGGTAAATGGTTTTTGTAAAGAAGTCTTTAATGAATTACCATTAGAGTTCGCTTCCGAAGCAGATCGTTTACTAAGCCTTAAATTAGAAGGTTCCGTTGGATAGTTTAAATAGGGGGACGTAAAAATTTATTTTGTGAGCCTAGGAATATGAGTTTTTTAAACGATTTTGTTTTGTTATTAAAAGCACGATACCCCATAATTTATATTTCAACATCTGAAGAAGAAAGAGTCGAATATATTATAAAGTATTGTGTTAAGAAATATGTCTCTCGAACTTACTACTCGTGGGATTTTGTAGATGGGTACCAAGGAAATCCGAATGATACTGGGTTCGCAAGTAAGAACCCAATGGACGCTTTAGAATTAGTTGAGAAGTTAACGCCCGAAACTGCATCCGTCTTTGTCCTCAAAGATTATGATCCGTTTTTAAAAGATATGTCGATTGCCCGGAAGCTAAAAAACTTAAGTAGATCTTTAAAAACACAGCCCAAAAATCTTATTATTGTCTCCTCCGAGGTTAATATACCGGACGGTATGAAAGAATTTGTGACAGTGCTCGAATTTCCTTTACCAACATATTCGGAAATAAACGAAGAACTTTGTCGTTTAATGACTTCTTTACAACAAGAAATGACGGAAGAAGTAGTTACAAGTTTAACAACAGCATGTCAAGGATTGTCACTTGAAAGAATTCGGCGAGTATTATCAAAGATAATTGCCCAATATGGTGAAATAAATGAATTGAGCCCAAATGTAATATTAGAAGAGAAAAAACAAATAATCCAACAAAGTCAATTATTAGAATTTTGCCTCGCGAATAAAACCACTGCTGATCTCGGGGGCTTAGATAATTTTAAGTCATGGTTACAATTACGCTCAGAAGCCTTTTCTCCTGCTGCTATTGAATATGGTTTACCTTACCCGAAAGGGCTATTACTAGTAGGTGTCCAGGGCACAGGAAAATCATTAGCTGCGAAAACTATTGCACATGAGTGGCAGTTGCCTCTTCTACGTTTAGATTTCGGGCGACTTTTTGCCTCATTAATTGGGCAATCTGAATCCCGTGTACGCAAAATGATTCAAATTGCCGAAGCACTTTCACCCTGTGTACTCTGGGTTGACGAAATTGACAAAGCATTTGCTGGTGCACAAAGTAGTGGGGATAGTGGAACAACAAGCCGTGTACTATCGACTTTTCTTACTTGGTTATCAGAAAAAACGACACCGGTTTTTGTTGTAGCAACAGCAAATAATATAGAGTGGATTCCTCCTGAAATTTTACGCAAGGGGCGTTTCGATGAAGTATTCTTTTTAGCTTTACCGACGCGCGAAGAAAGAGAATCAATTTTTACGGTACATTTAAATCGAGCACGTCCGCAGGCGACAGATAAATTTCAATTAAAATTATTGAGTGAGTTAAGTAAAGACTTTTCTGGAGCTGAAATAGAGCAAGTTGTCATTGAAGCTATGCGGATTGGTTTTAGTGAAAACCGTGAATTTAACCATGAAGATATATTAATATCGATTCAAAATTTAGTACCTTTAGCCCGAACAAAGAATGCAGAACTAGAACGTCTAAAAGAATGGTCCCAATCTGGTAATGTAACAAGTGCCTCAAAGTATTAGCAGCATTAATAAGAGGTTAGTATAAATAAATGTCGACGTTTACAGATTGAGAAAAATGTGTTACTAAAATAGAGGAACGAAGCGTGTGGCAAAAAAATACATTATTTTATAAAATAAAAGATGCAAACCTTAGCAAATATAAATGTAGATCTTGATATTTTTTATAAGAAAGCAAACCTACCTAAAATTACGATCGGAGATACTGTAAGAGTTACAATTTATTTAGAGTTACCAAAAGAAGTTGCGGAAGGGCAAAAAAAGGAAAAGGAGAGAATTCAAGCATTTGAAGGAGTTGTCATTTCTAAACACTGTGATAGTGCGCAAATCGATTCGACAGTAACAGTTAGAAAAATGTTCCAAGGCGGGGGAACAGAGAAAGTATTTGTCTTAAATTCCCCGTGGATCAAAGAAATTAGCGTTTTAAGCAGAGCACGAGTTAAAAGGGCAAAGCTATATTACCTACGCGAAAGAACAGGTAAATCAGCAAGACTAAAGACTCGATTTAACTAAATTTAAATAAAGGTTGTTGTTTAATTTATCAAAAAGTAGATTACAATGAAAAATACTCTCATCACACTATGTGAAAGAGGTGTAGCCATATTAGCGTACATATTTCCATTTGTAGAAATTTCCTCTTGTTTTGCCGTCAAGGTTTTTTTAAACGCAGATAGTAAAGCCCTTAAGTTTTTTTATGTTAACTATGTTGCGAAGTTAACAAACTTTTACATCGAAAACGTATACTTAGTTTTTGCATTAATGATTGGTATTTTTATCATTTGCTCACGGGGTACGATACCCGTAACAAAGTTTGTTCGTTTTAATATTATTCAAGCAATTCTGCTAAATATTATTTGCTCTTGTATTAGTGCCGTTTTTCCTCTAATACCCATTGCCTTACGTGAGAGTGTAATAGGCCTTCTATTAGCAAACTCACTTTATTTAGGGATTATAATTTTAATGCTGTATTCCTCTTTATTAATATCTTTTGGGAGATACCCAAGAATACCTGTGTTATCTGAAGCTGCGAGGCTACAGGTCCAAAGGGGCTACAGTGACTAAAAAAGATATCTTTCTCCCAAATACTTAAATTTGGTAAGGAGAAAGATATCTTTTTTTTTATTCTAAATCTTTACGGTTTGGGTTTCTTGACGGATCGTTAGAAAGAAAACCAAAAGTGAAAAGTGAAATAAAAAAGATTACAACCGTGTAAACTAAAATCTTTAATGTAAACATTAGCCAATTAATGATTGATTAATTAAGTGTGGGTAAATATAGAACGCATACAACTATAAAATAGGCACTCACCATTTTGAGCATTATTATATACTCTATTTTCTACTCGTTGGTAAATATTATAGTACGGAAAATTTA
>JACLAA010004646.1_pt1 | contig 94863 bp, 62 predicted proteins | sample 8027891 | NCBI WGS metagenome assembly JACLAA01 (sample SAMN15724900, study PRJNA655200) | protist metagenome | isolation source: fluorescence activated cell sorting (FACS) single amplified genomes of... | place: Spain: Blaines Bay Microbial Observatory, Mediterranean Sea | collected 2016-01-19 | reverse complement strand
CAGTTGAACGCGACGTATATCGAAACAATGGAGGCAAGAGAAAGCAAATGGCACATTTTGTTGCCCGCAATTGAGGATTGGCGTAAAGTATTCGTTGCGGAAGATTCGTCTTGGTTTCAAAAGCAGTTCGCCGTGTGCAGAAACATGCAACTCGAAACCAGCAAGGTTTTCGAAAACGTGCAGATAGTTTTTAAGACGTTTGGCACCGAACTCGCGCTGAAATTGCTTAGAACTGATGGTTTTGCCTATCGATTAGGGAAAGTAAACACGGCAACAGTATTCGTCGAGAAACTTCTTCGCGTGTTCAAACGATACTGCAACAAGAATCGGAAATTTTTTGCGCAATTCGCGTCCAATGGCTTATTCGCGCACTTGTTCGACGACGGTTTCTTCGAAGCAATGGACAAGATCTTCGCAAAATACTGCGGTAACGATCCTAAGTTGTTCGCGCAACTCGCGTGCAATGGTTCGTTCCTTTCAGCCATGTCGAAACATGGCGAAAGCTATCCGAAGACTCTCGCGAAGGCGAAAACGTGGGCCGTGTTTCGAGGCAGAAAAGGGGAAGTGTTGTTTGAAAAAGCAATGGTGCTCAACTCGTTCACCTCTGCCATAAAAAATGGTGATGCTTTCTGCAACATTATGGAAGGAATCCACGAGTCACCAGCGTTCGATGGAAACGAGCGCGCGCTTAACAACTTGTTCAGTAAGAACACGCTCGTAAGCGCGCTCGCGAATCACGGGAAACCTTTCCTCACCGCTCTCGAGGAGGAGAAGGAAAAGTCGTTTGGAGACAAAAACGAAGAGTTTGCGACAGCGTTAACGAGAATGAAGTGTGGTGATAGTGGGAAAATTACGCTCCGAAAGTTGGTCGATAACGTGATGAGAAGAATGGAAAACTAACAGTCGCCGCCGTAGCACCAACAGCAATTTGCTTCTGGAGAGTAGAGAAAAAGAGGTGAAGAAACTTAACTCCTCCCTAACGACGATAACTGTATGATACGAGTACTATAACAACCATAAAAGAGATACTGACTAAGATATACTGACTGAAAAGTGAGATGCTTAGAATTATATCCGCTGTAATATTATAACGCGGTACCGACATCAAATAGTCTGCTCTCGTTTATTCTACTACTTTGTTCTCTTGTAATTAAAAGTAGCCCAATTCTGGAAGCAAAGACCGAGAAAACGAAGCATATTTCGTCCACCTTATCTCCTTTTCACCCAACCAACTCGTAGCGCGGGAGCAAGCGACTGTTCACGCGCGAGTTCAAGCGACACGCTCGAGTCTGCGATGCGTGGTGATCGCTCTTGTCCCGTTTTTTTACGTTTTTCGTTTAATTCCGCCATCGGCCACTCGCAATGTCGCGCTCTCACGAGCGCGCGACATCGGTGATTCGACTAACGATTGTTTGGGTAACCTAATAAGTGTGTTTATTCAGCAAAGTCGCAGTCTGGTGTCAGTTTCTTTCCATCAACATGGTGTTATGACACGAAGAGTGCGATTTGGACTGATGTAATATTAGTCGTAGTCAACAATGGGGAAAACTCTGGGGAAATCGTCACAAAATGGATCCCCCACTTCGCTCTCTCTCCTTCGCGGGAAGAAGAAGAAGACAAAGAAGACAAAGAAGAAGAGGAGAGAGTCTCTGTCTGCTCTTTACGCGCACAACGCATCATTTTTTGTCCGCTCTCTTTTGTGGAGAGACAACAAAGAGGCGATATATGCGCGCATTAAGTGAATACATTTATCCAAAGAGATTTTTGTTAGTTTTTCCCCAACAGAGGGAGGAAACCTTTTATTGAAGAACGCTCTCTCGTATCTCTCCGCAGTATTCTGGACAACAATTGGACTAAATAAGAGCTCAGGCTTTATATTCTTTCCCTAGAACTTCTTTTTTGTGTGCAGAAGGTGTTCCTGTTAGGTTTCTGTTCCTGTTTCTGTTGCTTTGCGATGAGGAAAATATCGGAAGAGGTGTGACTGCCAAAACCTGTACTCTCTGCGCAACATTTTCAATGACGACGACGATGGACGGAAAAGGAAAAAAAGGAGCACAACAACAACCAAAATGTCGCGTGTGCGCACAAAACGAATCTCTCTACGCGTGCCCGAAATGTAACTGCCGATATTGTTCGGCGAAATGTTACCGCCTGCACGGCGACGGGAAGTGCGTCGAAGCGTTTCACGCGGAGAGTTTAGCGCGGATGATGAAGAATGAAAAACATTTCGATGGGGATTCCGAGGACGAGGAGGAGAAGAAGAGAGAGATGGAAGAGATGGTGATGGAGTACGAGAGGCACGTGGAGAAGGACGAGAGGGAGATGAGGACGAGGTTTGGTTTGGAGGCGAAATCGTTTTCGCCGTCGTCCTCCGATGACGACGAAGAAGACGAAGACGAAGAAGATGAAAAAGATGAAGATGAATACTGCACTTTATCCGCGAAACTCATGCGCGCGTACTTGAAAGAAGAAGAAGATAATAAATTCTCCGGAATTTCCGAGCGCGACTTTGCCGCGAGCGATAAGAAGCGTTTGGAGAGAATGTTGCGAAAAGGAGAGATTCGAGTCGAACCGTGGCGAGCGTGGTGGACGATAGACGACGACGACGAGTTGTTACTGCGAGAGGACGGAACGGCGAAGATTGTCGCGCTTAATGATGATACCAATAATAATGATGATAATGATAATGATTATCATCCATCGTCGGTTTTGGGGTTTCCGTCGTCGCCGATGGAACCGCTGCCGTCCTACTGGTCTCTTTTACCGCCTACTAAAAGGACTTTGAAGAAAGTATCGGCAAAGCAAAGAAACGTCTTTCGCGAAACAGTCGCCGGCGCGATTACTTTATACGCAATCATAGCTCGCGCGTTTAACGGCGATCACGCGTGTTTCGACTCCGCGGCGACGTCGTGCCAATAAATGACCAGCCCGCTCCCGAATCGATTCACGTACGCTCGAAACTGCTTCGACCCGCTCTCTTCGTGCACTTGCGGATCACAAAACGAAGCCTTACTCCGTCTCCGTCTCAAACTCGGCGCCGATATCTCGCAGCGCCTCTTCCAATATCCTCTCGTACTCCAATCCGGCTTCTCTTCGCGACCGTTCCGTCGCCGGAGACGCTCCGCAATCCCACGCCACCACGCGTTCGCAGTCTACTTTCATTCGTTCTATCAATTTCTTCCCTTTGTTGCTGTTTAACCCCGACGTCATCGCTCTCGAATCTTCCGGCACTTCACTCGGAAACAGAATGTTCGCATCGTACGGACGTTTCAACATCTTCCCGACCGATTTATGGTTCAGTTTCAAAACGCTCTCGACGATTAACCGCAAGAGTTGACAGGCTGGAAAATCCACGTTTTGCGCGATATCGAACACGTCCTCGCCGTTTAAGTATCTCTTTTCGATGGATTCGATCGAGCGAACGAATTTTCCGTGCGTCAGTCGTACCTTTCGGGAAAACTCTTGTCCGTAGATTGAAAACAACGCGTCCAAAGAGAGTTGAGGGAACTGTTCGCAGAGCGCGTGCATCGGTGGCGGGCAGTTCATCGGGAGCGCGGTGAACACAGATTTCACTTGTTGGTATTCGCTCAGTTTCATCATATCCTTCTCTCTTTCGACGACGATGATGATTTGATGATGTCTTTGCGCGTCTCTTTAGTGGAGATTGGATTTGGAAATTCCTCAAACGAACAACAGAAGGATAACACAACGAACACAATACAAAATGCAAATACCAGTGAGCGCATGCACGCATTGTCACCATTTGTGCGTTATAAAATGCCCAGACGACTGGGACGAATAAATCTACGGAATAGAGTTGGTTTCCCGCGCAATTCATGCGTTTAGGAGTGCCATTGATTGCGAGGAGTACGATTGCGCAATCGAAGGAAAATCGGACGCTTTGTACGTTTCGTACGACGACGCGCCGTGGACCATCGCGAGCGGGGACGACCCGGCTGCGATTAATAATCCGCACGCGAGCGTCGCAGCGATCGGGGATTTGGTGTTCTTCTTCTTAAACATAATATTCTTTTTTTACTACGTGTGTAACTAACAATGAAGTCGCATGTGTTTCGAATATTCCTTCAGTATTTTTCGCAAAAAAAAGCAAAAAAAGAACCAAATTTTAGAGGGAAATGAGGGCAAAATTTAATTGAGGAAGCTATTTTTTAATAAAATACGAAACGCCTTTTGGATTCTCCATGTGGTAAAAATGCAACGCGAAAAGAATTAAAAGAAGAAAATACGAGACAAAGGATGCGTTCTCGCGGAGGAAACACGATTCAGCAGACGTTCGCGATGAAGATTTGCCGATGACGAAATCGAGCGAGCGAAAGTTTACGCGCGTTCGCTCGATCGTAAGGGTGAAAACATATTCTCGAGAACCACTTTTCGTCGTTCGGAAAAAGAGACCGAAAAAGAGGAAAAAGTGGAGGGATTATTCCAAAATTATTCCTGGGATATCCTCTTTTCAAAGTGAAGTACTTCACGCCGGAATATCTCTATATAACTCTCGCGCATTCGTGAATAACGCACGAATACTCGAAAGGGAAGAACGCTTTCAAAGCAAAGAAGCTTTGCTGTTTCGTTGTTTCGTGCAACGTCATCGAACGCGATGAAGTCAATTTTTTCGTCCTCGCGAAGAATGCTCGTCGCATTGGCATTCTTTTTCTCCCACGTTGCACTTTTCCAGCAAGGAATATTTGCGGAAGCGGCTACTCTCGGGGCGGAAGGGTTCACCGTACCGAATCTGTCGTGCTTTTCGTTGGTGAACAAAAATGACATGACGGCAGCTGAAAGCGATCTCTCCGGGATCGCGTACGATCCGGAAACCGGTCACTTTTTTGCTGTCAACAACGGTGACGCGAAAGTGTACGAACTCGACAGCACTTATACGAAAATTCAAGAGTGGGCGCTCACAACTCTCGGCACGGGCATCGAAGATCCAGAGGGCATTGCGGCCATGGGATCGCGTAAATTCGCTATTACGGATGAAAATCCTGCTCTTGTGAGAACTATGACCTTAAATGCCGATGGAACGATCTCGAACATTGTTGTGGCTTCAGACGGTTTGACGACGGCGGCGAGCAACAACAAAGGATTCGAAGGGGTGGCGTACTTGAAGAACTCGGAGACATTTATTGTCGCGCAAGAGCAAACTCCCGTTGCTATTCATAGCGTCAACGTTGCAACAAAAGCAGTGACAACGTTAACGAACACTTTGAGAGATGATTACGGATGGCAGTCCCTGGGCGCTGTGACGAAATCTGGCGACGCCACGGACGAAATTTTCGTCGTCGTCAAGGCGCCGGTGGAGCACAGAGGTATTCATAGAATGACGATAACCGGCACAACCGCTACAAAGAATGAGAAGTATGCCGGTCACATCTGCGACATGAGTCAACCAGAAGGTTTGACTTTCTACAAAGGAACCGACGGCGATGTTTATATGCTTGTAGTTGGCGAAAAAGTAGAGGCGAGGCTCTTCAAAGCAGACTCGACTTGCACCGCCGCCGCGGGGACTACGGTTGTCACGGGCACAGACTTGACGTGTCCCGCTGTTGATAATTCTGTCCCGTTATGCGAATTAACTATGGAAGATAGAGCTAAGGGTGTTGAATGCTTGAACACGAGATGCGATACGGGTGTGGATGATAACGAAAAAGTCTGCGTGTTTACTTCTGATGCGGCGACGAGTGCCACGCGAAGTGCACTTCCAGCGCATTTTCAGCTGGCACCCCTTTGGCTGGTTCGACTTGCACTCATTATGCATGGGATACCATCGAAGCGGAGTGTTACCTCTTTACGGAATGCACTGTCCAAAATTGGGACAACGAATACACGCAGTATACCATGAAAGACTTGACGTGTGAACGACCGTTATCCACCGATTTTCCAAACGGATGCAATGACCGAACGTGCTCAACCACTGACAACGTTAACGCTGCTGCTCCCGCAGCTGTCGCCGATGCGGCAACTTGTGAGACTCAATGCAAAAATTACGTCGGTGCTTTTACTTGCAAGTACTACACCTACAACCCCACGTCGCAAGCGTGTCACTTCTTCTCTACGTGTTCTGGCGAGGCAGACAGTACGGGATCCAATCTTTACACGCTCGTAGATCCGACGTGTGAGCGTGACTACAACGCAAATGGCATGACCGGGTGCCCGAATCGCATATGCGATGATTCAGTAACCACTTCCGCAGTTGTTTGTGATCAAGGTGCGGGAACAACCTGTACTCTTGACGAGTGCGCTAAGAAATGCGCATCGTACGATGGTTTTGGAAACGCAGTTCAATCGCAAAACTGGTGCACCTACTTTGCATACGATACAGTTGACTCCGAATGCACGCTTTTCAAGGGTTGCGTTGGCGAAAAATTCGACGATGATCACACGCTTTATAAGCAATCGTATCCGCAGCACTCAATTCTTCGCGATCTCGCAAGTGGATGCACTAAGTCTTTAGAACTCGGTGGCTGCCCAGACGCGCGATGCGACAAAGACTCAAATCCATTTAATAAAGTTTGCGATAAAGATAACGGGAACAATGGAGGAATCGGCGGCGCTGATGCCGGTGGACTTTGCTCTCAAGCGCAGTGTGAAGCTTATTGCGTAGCAGGCGAATCAGATGGAGGAGGTTACATCGCCAGCGCGTGCACCCACTGGGCCTACGAACCGGAATCCTCCGTCGAGGGCAGAGGTGAATGTTACGTCTTTTCGGGGTGCAACAATCTTCTTCCAGATACGTACACAACCTACGCGATGGCTACTGGATGCGATCTCGGATACGCTGCAGGAGGTTGTGAGAACCAAAGATGTGCAAAGGCAACAGATGCCAGTGGAGCCGATTTGTATAGAAAAATATGCGATTCAGACGTCCCCGGCGCAGGCGGTGCCTGCACTTCCGTGCAGTGTGAAGCACAGTGTCGCAACTTGACTGAGATCACATCGTCGCATTGGGCTTTCGAACTCGCTGAGCAAGAGTGTTACTGCTTTGAAGGTTGCGAAAGTCCGGGTCAGGATACGTATAATGTGTACAAGTTGGATGACATATGCAACAAGAACTACGCTAAAGGCGGCTGTCCGCTTACGAGGTGCGCCAAGTCTCCGACGAATCAACACGACAAGGTTTGTGATGCCGATGTCACCGGTGACGGTGGCAAATGCACGGAAATGCAGTGCATGCAAAAATGCGCGGAGTACACAGGTTTCGTGTGCACACACTGGGCTTTTGAAGAGGCCGAAGGTGAATGTTACGTTTTTGACGGATGCGAAGCCGCTCACTCCGATACGTATAACACGTATCTTTACGACCCGCAATGCCAAATTACGAAGGCGAACGGCGGCTGTGCTGACGTGAGATGCGAGAAGGACTCTAATCCATACGTTAAAACGTGTGACAAAGATAATGTCGGGGTTGGATCCAAAGGAGAAATTGGTCTTTGCTCCTTATCTCGCTGCGAGCGATTCTGCACGGACAACCGCATCCCGGGCGTAGCTGAAGTTAGCGCGCAACTGGGAGCGCACTGCACACACTTCGCTTGGGAACCAGAATCAGCCGACTTGGGCGAGTGCTACATCTTCAGCGGTTGCAAAGACATGTCGACAGATACTTACGTGACGTACTTGTACGAATCGTTGGAGGTGGCGGGCGCTACAACCGCCTCGCCCGGGTCGACGACGACGCCGATGACGAAAGTTCTCGTCATCGCCTTGACGGCCTTATTCATGGCCTTATTTTAAACACAGTCACTTTATAAATTCGTCAACACTTCATTGAAAGTGTTGCTTTAAATCGTATTTATTTTAATGAAATGTTCACTGTACATACTTCAAGAACGACATTTACGACCAATCACTCTGAAAATATCGCATAGTAGAGCACATTTTTTTGCATTCTCGTCGTACTTTGCGTTACTTTTTAGCACTCGCGAGTACAAACTCCTCCTTCGAAGAACGACGACGAAAGTCGTCGACGAGTTGAAAAACGAGATGATGACGCCACTTCGTTCGTTCGCATTTCTTGCGCTCCTGATGGTGTTCTCGTCGATGGGTACCACTCAAAGCGCGGCGATGGAGGAGAATACTAATCTCATCAACGACCCGTTCCAGTCGACTTCTTGTCTAGACGCGCAAATGTATTGCGAACAAACAATCACACCGGCAATCGAGCAAGACAGCACTTTGACGCAATTTTTACTCGACGAGAGGAAAGAAGCAAAGCGAACGCAATCGTGGGAATCGGTCGTTCCCGAGGAGCGAATGAAGCAGATGAAAGTGCCGGAGACTTTAGCGCTCGGTACGTTTGGTGTTGGTGTTGGTGTTGGTGTTCTTTGCGTTCGGATGAGGAGTAGTCTCACAGAACTCTCTTTCTTTTCCTTCTCTCTAACTCTCTCTCTCTCTCTCTCTCTCTTTCTCTCTCTCGATGTACTGACATTGTTGTATCTTTCGCCAGGATGTTGCCTACTTTTCGGCGAGTGCGCTTTGGAATCCGGCGAGCGGAACGAGAACCGAAAGCTCGGCGCGCGCGTGCTCGAAGAAGCGGCGAAATCGAAGGAAAAATCGAAGCAGGTGCCGGAAATTACGTTTTTGACGGCGAATGCGCACGTGTGCGCTGGGAGGACGAAGTATCCGTGCGATTCAGAGCGAGTGAAGTTATTTCGGAAGGCGGGTAGGAACGGGTTTCATTCGGCGGCGTTGACCGCGGCGGAGATTTTAATCACGAGGTACGGCGGGGAGTACGCGGACAAGGAAGGAGCGTGTGGTATTAAGTCTGCGACGACAGGAGAAATGACGTTTCCGGAAGCGAACGATCCTGCCGATGCAGTCGTCGCGAAGAGTTTGTTGAAACCGTTATTGGCGACGAGTTTAGATAAAAAAGCGAAAACGCGTTTGAAAGAGTTGGAGAAGATCGAAGAGACGTTGATTGGAGGAGGGAAGTTAGAGCCGGACGTGGCCATGCAAATGGCCGACTTGGTCGTAGATATAGGTTTAAAAATTCTAATAGGGGTGTGTGTGGTGTGTGTGGTGTTCAAATTTCGAGAGACGCGGTTGGTGAGCGCGGCGTTTGCGTTTTTGTGCAAAATCACCGGCGCGTCGGCGGTTCGTCGATTTTATAGATTCCTTCGGGGCGATTTCGATGCGAGCGCGAGGGTGAACGCGGGGAGAGCCGGGAGCAGAGCGGAAATGCGAGCCGAAGCGAAACGCATGGCGAAAGAATTGTACAAGAACGGTAAGAAGAAAGAGACGTGAGTATTATATTTAGCGTCGTTTTGTTTTGTTTATTTAGTATGTTGATTCACTCCTACTCATCAAGACTCGTCCGGGGACATCAAACCAGCGGCGGTTAAAATCGATTCAAACGTATCGTCGTCGTTTAACGTGACCTCGGGCACCATGTGCTCGAAATGCCTTTCAATTTGGTCTAAAACCAATCTTTCGTTTTCTCCCAACAACAAGTTAAACGCCGCGCCTTTCTTACCGAACCTCCCGGAACGACCGATTCTGTGTAAGTACGTTTCGAAATTCGGCACGGACGGGTTCTGATACTCCACCGGCATGTCGTAATTAATAACTAACGTCACCGTGGACACGTCCAACCCTCTACTTAACACGTCCGTGGCGATCAAAATCTTCGTTTGACCGTCTCGAAACTCTTTAATCACTCGATCGCGGTCTTCGTTTTGCATTTGTCCTTCAATCGCAGTGCATTTAAATCCGTCTCTTTGCATGCTCGCGTGTAATCGTCTCGCTCCTTCTCTCGTTCTCACGAAAATAATCGTTTGCCCAATCTTATCGCAAAGCGGAAAAATCTTCTCTTTCAATAACATGTCTTTCTGGTCGTTCGATTGTACGTTCACTCGGTACTGTTTGATCACGTCCAAGGACAACTCGTGCGCCGGCAAGAAAATCTGGTTCGCGTTGGGCACCACTTTCGTGGCAAACGTCTTCACAGCCTCGTTAAATGTCGCCGAAAACAACAACACTTGCCAATTTTTCGCGCTCATCTGTAAATGTTTCAAAATTTTCGTCGAGTCCACTCTGTGTCCGTCCGTGCCTAACATGTTGTCCGCCTCGTCAAAGACCAAGCAGTTTACTTTCGAACAGTCCAACTGTTTCTCCCGCATCCACCGCAACAACCTCCCCGGCGTTCCAATCACCACCTGCCCGTTAATCTGTTCTTTGTTATACCCGTCGTATTTCGGATCCGCGGTACTCGCGATCGAAATGTTCGTGTACTTCCCCATCCTTTGCATCACGCCGACGTTTTGAATCACCAATTCTCTCGTCGGACAAATCATCAACCCTTGCGTCCCGGGTTCGTTCACGTTCACCCGATTCAAAATCCCGAGCGTAAAACACGTCGTCTTCCCACTCCCGTTGTGCGCTTGCGCGATTAAGTTTCTATGCGGCGGCGTTAAAATCATAGGTAACGTCTCCGCTTGGATCTTCGACGGCTTCTCGAACTTCATCTCCGTGTAGAGCCCTTGCAAGAGTTCCGCGGACAACCCGAGCTCGTCGAAGGTTTGCGCCGAGGTGTACTTCGAGTTCGGGTCCGCGACTTTAATAATCGCCTCGGTTTCAGCCTGTGTAAAGAGAGAGAGAGAGAGAAAAAGAGAGGAAAGAGTGAGCAAAATGTCATCGCGCTCGTATCGAAAACCGCCACACTGCCCCTCTTGAGCACATCCGACTGATGATCGGAAGTAGAAAGTTGTTGCGTCTTCTTCTCAAGACATCACGCTTGCATCGATCTAAACCCACAAAAAACAAACGAGAACAAGACACACGACATCGAATCATTCAAATCGTACCTCCTCGTCGGCCCAGCTTTTCAATTGTCCGGTTTTTAAACTCAAATCCGGCGCGTCCACGGTGCCTTCTTTTTTCGTCCCCAGACGCAAATCCTCGCCTTTGGCTAATTTCTCCGCCACTTCGGCGACTTCGTCGAGGTGCGCGCCGGCTTTGACGTCCTCGAAACCGGGTGGTGGGGGTGGGGCGACTTCTTTTTCTTGTTGTTTTTCGCTCATATCTTCGAAGTCTGCTCGAACAGTTTCGTCGTTTAATCAAAGAGTCTAATCAAACAGAATCGATTATGTATTCTTCTCTCGATGAAAATGAACTTCCAATTGGTAAAGAGAGAGAAGAAAAAACACGAAAGTTATTCGATGATCTGAGAAAAGAACTCTCGAAGAAAAGCACGTATCGCGCGTGAACACTCTCGGCAGCAGATTTCTAAAAAGTAAAAGAAGCGCTAAAGGAAACGTATAACGCGTCAACAAACGAGTAGTATAACGAGCGTTCGTTTAAGAAGAAAATTTGTTAAAAGAGAGAAAAAAACACCCATATAGAAATTTAGGGTTTGTTATTCATTAGGGTTTAAAAAGGCTTCTTCCTTTGGTAAAAAAAACGTCGACGTAATCAGATAAAAGACTGGAAAGGGTCGTCATTATTAGCACTACTACTACTACTCGTTGAGACTGCTGCTGCTGCTTGTTTTTCCACAACACCCGCAGAAACACAGCAGACGAAGGATTGTTTTATACGATGGCAACATCTTTGTCGTTTTTATCGGCGCGCTCGAGTGCGAGCGTGTGTGGGAAGACGACCACCTCTAAATCATCATCGTCGTCGAGAATTACGTCCGAGCAAACTCATCATCATCGTTTAAAGAAGACTACGAAGAGGAGCACTAAAACGACCAAAATCAGAGCGGTGATGACGCCACCAGAACGCGTATTCACGCGAGACTTAAAACGCCCGGACGAGAACGGGAGATACGGCGGCGTGTACGGAGGAAAATACGTCCCGGAAACGCTCATTCCAGCGCTCTTAAATTTGGAACAAGAGTACGAAAAGCTGAAAACGGATCCTGCGTTTATTGAAGAGTTCGACGCGGTCTTGAAAGATTACGTCGGGAGAGCGAACCCGTTATACTTCGCGGAACGCTTATCCGAGAGGTACAAGAAACCGGACGGATCTATGCCGCATATTTATTTCAAAAGGGAAGATTTGAACCACACGGGTGCGCATAAGATCAACAACGCCATCGGCCAAGCGATATTGGCGAAGAGGATGGGGAAGAAACGCATCATCGCGGAGACGGGCGCTGGGCAGCACGGAGTGGCGACGGCGACGGTGTGCGCGAGGTACGGGTTGGAATGCATCATTTATATGGGCGCGGCGGATATGGAGAGACAGAAGTTGAACGTGTTTCGCATGCGATTGTTGGGCGCGACGGTGACTCCGGTGAGAACCGGGACGAGCACGTTGAAGGACGCGACGAGTCAAGCGATTCGAGATTGGGTGACGAACGTGGAGACGACGCATTACATTTTGGGCTCCGTGGCTGGTCCTCATCCGTACCCGATGATGGTCAGAGATTTCCACTCGATGATTGGTAAGGAAGTGAGAGAGCAAGCGATGGAAAAATGGGGCGGGAAACCGGACATTTTGATCGCGTGCGTCGGCGGCGGGTCGAACGCGATGGGTTTGTTCCACGAGTTTGTGAACGACGAGGACGTGCGTTTGATTGGCGTGGAAGCTGGCGGAGAAGGTATTAATCTCGGACAAAAGCACGCGGCTACTTTGACGTTAGGGAAACCCGGAGTTTTACACGGTTCGTTTTCGTATTTGATCCAAGACGAGGAAGGCCAAATCATCGAGCCGCACTCAATTTCGGCGGGTTTGGATTATCCAGGCATTGGTCCGGAACACTCGTTTCTGAAAGATTTCGGGAGAGCTGAGTATTACCCGGCTACGGATCAAGAGGCGTTGGACGCGTTCGTGTTCACGTCGAGGTTGGAAGGCATCATTCCGGCGTTGGAAACGTCGCACGCTTTGGCGTACTTGGAAAAGTTGTGCCCGACGTTACCGGACAAGTGTAAGGTTGTGTTGAACTTTTCCGGGAGAGGCGACAAGGACGTCACGCAAGCCGCGAACTTTTTGAACATCTCCGGCGAGGTTGACATTTAATTTTAACAATCATTTAGTTTGTTTGTTTTTGTTGTTTGGGCGATTGAGTTTTTGGAGAGAGAGAGAGAGAGAAGCGAAGAGAAGTTTGAGAGATACTACGTAGTATGTTTTGTTCTTCATTTTAATACAAAAAAGATGCTCAAGTTGAACTAAATATGTGTTTCATCTCCTCCTTTTTACGCCCAAACGTCGTCCTCGTTATCGATGTAATCGTCTATGTCGCAATACGCCGGTGGCGTTTCGAACGTATTTCTTGCCGCTACCGCTCCTCCGCCGTCTCCTCTATTCTTTTTATTTTTCTTCTTCAACAAATTTCGTCGTCGAAAGCCGTCAAAGTCACCCCACCCGTCGTTCCAAATCGACCGTTTCTTCTCCGCGGCTGATTTCTTCGCCGCGCTCATGGCCGCATTCGCCGCTTTCAACTCTCTCTCGGCTTGTTCGAGCTCTTTCTTCGCCGTCAAGGCTTTTTGGTCCGCTTCCAATTGCTCTTGGAAATCCACCGTTTGCGACTCTTTCAAGCGCTGCGCGAGGCGATCGTAGTTGTTCCATTCCGCGGTTTTCGCTTGATGCGTTTTCGTCGCTTCCTCCCACGACGATTTCTGTGGCTTGTAGCTTTCGATGGTATATTTCACCTCTTCGTATTTTACGCCAGTAGCGGCGGCGCACGTGCCCAAGTTACAGTCGCAAGCGACGATTTTGTTCTCCGCGAGCCAGTCGTTGAAGCCTAAATTCGAGACGTCGTCTCGGACGATCAACGCGATGGCAATACCACCCACGGATGTTTCAGTTGGATAGTATTCGTTGAAAAACGTCCAAGCTAACGCGTGATCGTCCAAGGGCAGAAATACCGGTCGTCTCGGGTTGTGCTCGTGACCTGGAGCGACGGCAAAAATGTTGTACCCGCTCTTGTAGCGTTTCTTCAAATCTTCCACAAACTGCCACGTGTTCGTTTTGACGTTGGAAAAGAGCACCGCGGGTACCGCGCGATCATTCAACGCTTCGTCCGCGGCTTGGATAAAGGTATCTTTGTCAGAGTCTTCCACGATCGATAACAACGGGTATCCACCTTCTAAAGCTTTCTTGTAGGAAATAGAAGGAACAGAAACTACGTCCGGCAACTTGCCGCCTCCGGCGTAATCCGGGACGGTTTGGTACTCCGTTTTACCTTCGTTCGTGGAAATAGGGGTGGATGCCCATCGCGAGCCGCATCGATTGGCAAGTTCGCACTCGCTTCGCAATTCGGCGTTGACAAAACCGTTACCACCATTCGCGGAGAGTTTTGCCGTGGCGAACGAAATCATGCCTCCCGGCGACGAGAAGTAGCCCGAACCTTGCTCGGAGTATTCATCGGTAATTCGACTCGCGTCGCGCATTTTGAACGGGTTGCCGGAAAAGACTCTCGCTACGCCGGGTAAGCGAAGCGCACGCATGAGCGTCGCCGATTCTTTGGCGACCGTGGCGACGTTTTCAGGGAAGTTATTCGCAAAGACATTCACTGTGAAATACAGAGGATCCACCGTTTGTTGGTCGTATTCAGTCTCGGAAGACGATGCAGACGGCGCTTCCGCGTCAAACGGTGATCTATACTCGCTCGGATTCGCGCCCCAGTTTCCTCCACCACCACCACCACCACCATCGTCTTTATTCTTTTTCTTGAGCAACTTTCTTCTCCCGAACAAGTTTGAAAACATGCTCTTCTTCGGCGCGACGTCCGCTTTCATTTCCGCATCTAACATTGCCAGTTCTTCTGCAGATAAAGCCGCATTTTTATAACTTTTCGATTGAACGATTTCTTCAACGACGCCATCTTTCAAATCGACCTCACCTTTCAACGCGGCGTTCGTAACTTCGTCCACGGAAATGCTCCCGTCCCCGTCCGTATCCATCTTTGCAAACGCGCCTTCATTCACGACGGCAACGTCTATACCATACGCGGCTTGTCTCGGAACTGGGGCCGGTACATCAGCAGCTTTTCTCGGTGCTGGAGCCGGCGCTGGTGGTGGATTGTACGTCTCTATGGGTTGGTATCGTCTCGTTTCCTTCGTCAACACGTCCCACGTCAACGTTCCGTCGTCTCTCAATCCGAGCACCTCTTTCTTCTTTTCGCTATAAAATCTCAACCATGTGCTCACGGCAAGTCCACCCGCGCTCATTTGTTTCTTCATGTCTGAATCTTTTTCGTCGTCGGATAACTCGGCCGACCACTTGATTGCATCCGCGACGCTCGTCGACGTCGCCAACGCTCTCGTCTCTCTCTCGCCTGCGTTTTCGTAATCCTCTCTCACGACGGGAAAGTTCATCATCGGCGATAACGATCCGTACTTTGCGTCAAATCTGCACGAGTAATGTTCCACGTACGATTCCAACAAGTGTCTCGTCTTATCCGCGCAACTCGCACCTTTCATTGTCCCGGTCCATTCTTTCTTCTTCTTCTCCATGGAATCCTCGAAATCTCTTTTCAGCTCCGCCGCTTGCTTGTTAAACAAAGCCTCCTCGTATTTCTGCCTCACGTCTTCGGACAACACCTCATCGATGGACCCTTCTCCTAACTGCTCGTCCAACTTATCAAAAGCGCTCTTCGCGTCCTCGTACTCTTTAATCGCGTTATCGTACTCTCTCGGATTGGAGTACGCGTCGTCCAACGTTTCGTCGTAGCCGTCGTGCGCGGGAAACGAATACGACCTCTTCTTACTAAACGGTTTCGAAACGTACCTCGACGCTCTCACGCTCGCTCTCCCAACTTTCCTCGCCGCATTTTTATGCGGCGTCGACCCGAACAACGTCGGCAACACCAACAACACGAAACATATCGCCGCGAACGTCTTGAACAGTTTCGACAGATCAGACCAAGCGTGCATCTCCTCGCGCTCTAATCCGTCCGATTTAATCGGTTCTTCTTTTCCTCCACTTCCACCAAAACTCTTATTCGTATGAGTATTCCTCTTCTTCTTTTCCTCCTCCTCTTCTTCGGTCGGATCGAACGCCGGGCCGACGTGCCATCGCGCGTTCATCTTCGGCGCCACGGAGAAGCTTTTCGTAGTCGACGACGACGCGTTCGCGCCGGTTCGCTGGTTCATCATCTCGCGGGTATTCGTTTCTCTCTCTCTTCGAGTAGTAGTTATAGTAGTAGTAATAGTAATAAACTCTTATGAGCGGGTCCGTCGGCGTCGGTAAATCGGCCTCTCAAAGCGACAGGAGTGTGTCGTTGTTTGGTGTTTTGGATTACTCTTTGGATTACTTAACGTAGGGTTTAGGGCTGAAGCGCACCAGCGAAGCGAAACACGACGACGAGAAGGTTAGTATTCTTATTCTCTCATTTATTATGTTCAGCGATAGGGTTATCGTGGTGAGTATTGTTCATCGACCAGGTACACGTGGGGTCACCGTTTATACTTTTGTTCTTCTTCTTATTTACAAGTTCAATCGACGATAGCGCTCGCTGGCGAATTGACTACTCCCGCTACTACTACTTCTACTACTTTCGTCGCCGCCGATACTTCTTTCGGCGGCGTTCTCGCCAACGCTGCTTCCTCCAGATGTTTCGTTTTGTATTTTTCGTTTGTTTTTTATGTCGAGTTTGATTTTGCCAAAGTACGCCTCGGCGTCGCACCAGGCAGCCGTGCCGCCGTGTTCGCTCGAGCCGGATTGAATCATCTCGCGGATGGCGTCCAGTAAATGTTGGACCGTTTCCACGTCCACGGCTTTGCACGTTTCGATTTCAAAAAAGTACAAGTGTTTGTTCAAGACGTGCGCGTAGAGTCCCAAAGATTCGCCAGGAGAGACGCCTAAAGCGCGAGCGGCTTGGTTGGCAATCTTCAAAGCTTTGTTGAGACATTTTTTGACGCCTTCGCTGTCGCGGATGGCGGTGGATTTGAGCGACCAGAAGAGGTGCGCGCAGTTCGCCGCCGCGGCGCACTGATCGGCTCGGCGAAGCAGACGGTTCGCGAACGTCGCGCAATGGTGGACGAGCGCGTCGCGGTTTTCTTCCTCCAAATGAACGCACGTTTGTAAAGCGCCGATGAGGTAGGTCAAACCGCGGTTTTGCGCGCGCGAATCGGAAGATAATTTTTCGTCGAACGTTTCAAACGCTCTTTCGAAGAACTCGTAGGAAATGTCCGAGAGTTTCGCGCTGTCCGCAAACATGCCGGCTTCGGACCAGGCGACTAAACCGCGTTCGGCGCATCCTGGGATTTCAGAAAACCGCTCCGCGGATTGGTGCGTGATTTGTAACGTCTTCTTCAAAGTCGTTTGGAGATGTTTTTCGAAAATTTCGAGTTCTTCGAGCGTGCGCTTAGGTTTGTCCTCCTCCATCAGTTTTCCGGCGGCGGCGGCGTCTTCGTTGTTCATCTTTGCGGGCGGGTGTTGTTTTCTCTCCTCTAATTCTCGCTCGCTCAGTAACTCTTTCGCGAATCGCATGGACGAATAACACAACGCCGGCAACGTGAAACGCATGCGCTTTTCTCCTCCCGAAAACAAAGTGACTTTCGCGAGTTTCAACAAGTGCAACTGCGAGTCCCAATCGTTCGGGCAGTGAATCTTATGCAGCAACTTTGCGACATCCATTTGTTCCTCGGCAAATTGCGCGTTCTCTTCGTGCCCTTCATCGCCATCGCTGCTCTTCTTATTGTTGATGTTTCCCCGCGTTTTTCCTCTTCGTTCTTCTCTCAACGACAAAGCGTCCAACAAGTCGCCGCTTCCTTTCATCGGCGACTCCGTGTTCAAATCCGTCATCTCGTACGATTTATTATCGCTATCCCGTAAAAGCGGCGCGATGAACTTGAACAACGTTTCGACCGTCTTCACGTCGCTCAGAGGTTTTTCTGATTTCAAAACGCCTCGAACGATGGCCAACGCGCAGTCTCTCCCGGCCGTTTCCGGATTCAACAATTTTAACGCTTTCGGAAACGCGTGTAAAGACAACGCGACGTCAACCGTGAACGTTTCCAACGGTATCGCGAGTAACTTTACGAGCGCAGAGACCGCCCTTTGATCGCGAATGTATCTTTGTGGTGACATGGACAAACGCGTTTCGTCTTCGCTCGTCACGTTGTGCGCGTCGAAGGCTTTCGCCACGCCCAACAAAACTTCGTTCATTTTATTCACGTCGTTCGGATACTGCCTCAACGCGAAATCCGCGATAGAGCTGTATATCTGCACGATCTCTAACGCGGACATCTCCCTGTTTTCGTTCGCAATCTCTTGCGCGCGACTCAAAAATATTTTCACGCAATTTTTCTCGTCAAACTCCGCTCTTCTCGTCGTTTTTTCTTCCTCGCTTAAATCGGGTTCGTCTAAATACGAAGACAAGCGCTCGCTCAAACTGGTAAATATCGCGGACATCTGCACCGTTGGCTTTAACGAACACATCGCGGATAAGAAATCATCGCACGTCGCTAAATGATACTCCGATGGAAACGCTTGCGCCAAAGCAATCATTAGATACGGCTGCGCCACGTCGTCTCGGCAATTCACAATCTGCTCCAACACTCGCGGCAACACGTTTTCCGAATACGTTTCAATATCCACGCCTTCCAACTGAGATAACACGGTTAAGTTTTTCCCGACAATATCTCGCAATTCTAACCGTTCTTTTTCTCTCCTATCTCTTTCCAGTTGCGTGCTATCGATGATACCGCGAGACGTCGCAAATTGCTGGTGTTGCTCGTACCCGTGACCGCTTCCGCTCCCGTACGCCTCGCTGTTGTTTCCGTGACCTTCTCCTTCCCCTCCTCCTGTGCCTCCTCCTCCTCCTCCTCCAGGCGTCGCCGTTCCACTTCCATTACCACTTCCGCTTTGTTGTTGTTGTTGTTGTTGTCTGTTAAACCTTTGCATCCTCACCCATAACTTATTCATCTCCGTAAAATTACTCAAAGTAAACTCGATGGAATCCTCCACGGTGCCTCCGCCGCTTTTCTCCAACTCGTTCCCAGTATCCGGCAACAACCCTCTCCCTTTCACCGTCTGCGCTAAATACGCTCTCAAAAACAACCCGTGCACGGGATGTTGACACCCTTTCGCCATCTCCACCAAATCTCTCAAAACGTCCTTCGCTTTCCCTTCTCTCGATTCGACGTACACGCACCCGACGCACACCAATAAATACAAGCGCGGAAGCACGTTCCCGGCGTGTTGCACTAACTCGTAGAGTTCCATCGCCGATCGCCCGTGTTTTTCTTCTTTATTCACGAAAAACTCTCTCAAAAACTCGAGCTCGAACGCGATGTTGTGCCACAAATCGTAATACCGTTTCGGCGAGAGTTGTCTCGTGCGTAACTCGCCGAGCATAGCGGAGGCGTTTTTTAAGGAATCTCGCAAATTGTTCTCCTCGATCGCACGTTTCATGTGGAACGCGTGTTTCTTGACCACGGATAAAGCGTCTTCCAGCCACACGTTTTGTTCTCTGTTTTCCGGTGACAAACGTTCCTCTTCTTCTTCCCTCGTCTTCCTGGTGTAAAGGTTTTCCTCTTGGATTTCATTTCCACCCGCGCGATGATTTTCTCCCTTAGCTTCCCCGTCGTCTGCTCTTCCTCCTCCTCGTAAACTCTTGTTCTCGTTCGTCGCAGCTTGCGCGCTGTTGTTGTTGTTGTTGCTGTTACCAGAAGCGAAGTAATAATACTCCGCGGCAGAGTTCGTCGCCGATAAAGCGCCCATGAACGAGGACGAATCCATTTTCTTTAAGTTGTTGTTTTGTTGTTCTGAAGAAGAAAAAGAGAGAAAAAGGTTCCTTGAAGTAAATAAGAGTAGACGTAATAAGAGTAAGACAGAAGCACTTACGAGTAAGCAATATGCACTCACAAAGCCAAATTTGAGTAAGAAATACAGACTTAAACCCTAAACTCTTAGTACATCTTCCTTACTCGAAGAAAAAATCTCAAGAGAGCAAAAAACCTTAGAACAGATACACAGCGCACGTAATACGTTTAATACTACTACTACATAATAAAGAGAGTAACAATACTAAAAAAGAAGCGAAATGACGACGTTCACCATGGTAAACAACAACTCGTTTTTGTCGAGTTTAGGAGGAGGAGGAGTATTCTTAGGAGGTGAAAGAGGACGACTTTTGATGCGTTCTCGTTCGCGGGGAAAACATTATTCGACGACGATGGATAACGAGAAGAAGATGAAGATGAAGAAGACAAAGACGATGAAGACGATGATGATGGAAAACAACACAAACGAACACGACCAAAGAAAAGAAAGAAGCAGAGGGACGACGACGAGGAGGAAAAGGAATTCGAGCGTAACCTGCAAAGCAACAACCAACGCCTTCCAAAACAATCACGTGTTTTCAGCAGCAGCAGCAGCAACCGGAGGAGGAGCAACCAAGCTATGGTCGGGAAACCCGAACGACGTGTCTCTTTTGGCCATCCTCCGATGCATCGCGTTTACTTTGTGGACTTTTTCGTTAGCCGTCCCTTTGTTTCTTACGATGTGTGTGATCTTTCCATTTTGTTACTTTTTGGACCGAACTCGACGATACGCGTTATCGTTCGTGAACGACGTGTGGGCGATATGCTCGACTTCGCCGTTTGTGAAAATCACCGTCGAAGGGAGAGAACATTTACCGAAACAAGACGAACCGGCGGTATACGTCGCGAATCACGCGTCGTTTATGGATATTTTCAGTTTGTTTCACTTGAAACGACCGTTTAAGTTCATCTCCAAGACGAGTAACTTTATCATTCCAATCATCGGTTGGTCCATGTTTTTAACCGGCCACGTCCCTCTGAAACGCACCGACCGAAGGTCGCAAATGGAAACGTTGAAGATTTGCCGAGAGACGTTACAGAAGAACGGTTCCGTCTTGTTCTTCCCAGAAGGCACGAGATCGAAAGACGGAAGCATGGCAGAGTTTAAAAAAGGCGCGTTTTCCGTCGCCGCCAAGGAGAAAGTTCCAATCGTTCCAATCACCATCGTCAACGCCGGCGGAATAATGCGAAACGGTAAAGAGTGGATGTTAAGAAAAGGCGAGATTAAAGTCATCGTCCATCCAAGAATCGAAGCGAGCGAAAACGCGGACGAGTTGTGCCAAAAAAGCGAGAACGTTATCAAAGAAGCGCTCGTGAATAACAGTTAGAGAGAATGTTTATCATCATTAATGTCGCATTATCATCAACGCGCTTTTGTGTCTATTCATCTCTTCTCACTTTTCGCTTCATTCTTCATTTTATGTAACAACAACACACAACGACACCGACACCAACAAAACATATAACGAAAACAAGAAAGGGGAGGCGAAGCGATGGTCGACACCACCTTTACAACCACCTCCTCCTCCTCTTTCTTCTCCTTCTTTAATACTAATACTAATAAATCTTCGTCAGCTTCGATTGATTTTCTTTTCCCGACGGGAAAAATCCAAGCGGGAACAACGCACCTTTGTTTTCTCTCGATGATTACGAGTATTCTCTCCTTGTCGACAGTTTTGGTGGTTCTCTTGAAACTGAAACAAATGTGGAGCGTGTTCTTGTTGAAGAGAGGTGGGATAACGACCGTTATAGTGAGGAAACGACGGCGTTTGAATGGATGGGTTTTGAGTGCTCAGACGGAGAAAAAAATCCACCTGTTGGACAGGATTGAACGATGGTTGAGAGAGAGCGACGAGAGGAGTCACAAAATTGATGGTGATGGTAATGGTAATGATGATGATACTAATAATCGTCAAAAGAGGATATTCGGCGCGACGTCTTCTCTGGTCACCGGCTCGTGTCCGTTCGCGCACGTCGGCGCCAGCGACGCCGCTCGCAAAATATTGCGAGAAGGCGGTACGGAGAAGATGCCGGCGTATTCAGCGTTTAAACGATTCGCCGGGAACGGGTTGTTCACGTGCGCGAATGCGGAGGAGTGGCGGAGGAAACGCGTGGAAGTTTTGAAGGCGTTTGGGAGAGTCGGCGTGGGGAAGTTGAGGAGAGTCGCCGAGAAGAGAGTGAAAGAGTTAGTGAAGGAGATCAGAGAGGAGATTAAGACGAAGAAGAAGAAGAAAGGAGGAGAGAAGAACAAAAAGGATATAAAAGTAGCGACGGTGACGCTGTTACCTATGTTGCAAAGAGTCGCGCTGAGAATCACGTTTGAGTATTTGTGCGGGATATCGATGGAGGAGGCGTGCAAGAGGAGGAGCGCGAAATTGAACGACGACGATGAAAAGAATGTAAGTAGGAATAGTAAAGACAAAAAGGACGACGACTGGAAAGCGATTGAGACGGAGTACTTGGAGTGTTCGACGATTTTGCGACGCATCATTCCAGCGCGAGCGCGCTCGATGTGGATCATTTCTGACTTTTTGTACTACACGTTTTCATCCGTCGGACGAGAAGAGAAACGAGCGATTGAAAAGGCGAAGTTGTTGGCTTTGATTGCGGTGGAAACGTGCACGGAAAATTCGGCGTTGAGGGAGATTATCAGAGGCGAAGCGCACGGGAAACGCGCGACGGATGCGGTTGAGGAAGCGACGACGCTGTTATTCGCCGGTCACGACACGCAAAGCGCGACGATGTGTTGGGGAATATTAGAGCTCATCAAGCACGAAAAGATACAAGAGGAATTGAGGCGTTCGTTGCGCAAGCAGCGACGAACGGAAATAGAAGAAAACGGTGAACGGCAGCAGCATAGGAATAGCACGAGCAACGAGGATGACGAGAGCGAGAACGGCAACGAGAACGACGACGTAAACGACGACGATGCAGACGAGAAGGAAATCACGACTTCCGCGAGCAAACCAGAACTCGAAGCCGTCATCCGCGAGACGCTTCGATTACATCCAGTCGCGCCACTCGTCGTGCGTCAGATGAAACACCGCTCGATACATTTGGAAAACGGTGTGACCATCCCGAAAGGTACGCCGGCGTGTGTGTGGCTTCACGCGTCGCATCGCGACCCAGCCGCGTGGGAAAGCCCAAACGCGTTCCAACCTTCGCGTTGGCACGATACCATCGCTCCCGCTCCCGCGACGACGACGATCAAACTGAAAAAGCCGGGCAAAAACTTCCAGCCTTTCGCGTCCGGTCAACGCTCGTGCGTCGGTCAACACGTTGCCATGGCGACTCTGAGAGTCGTCTTTGGCCAACTCTTGGAGACGTTTACGTTTTCCGAAAACGCGTCAGAGTATCCCATCGCAGACGAGATGGTTCCGAGCGTCGGTTTTACCGTCGCGCCGAGGTTCGGCGCCAGGGTGAACGTTTCGGAAGAAGAAGAGGAAGATTAGTAGTAATAGTAATAGTGTTAGTCTGATAGTCTCGTTTAAAGGAATGAGTACAACATATCTTCTCTATGTAGGCGATGAAATGAAAATGGCATCAAAGATCTCTTCACAACTTTGCGCACAAAAGAAAGATATGGTCTTGTATTACGAATCCAAACACGCCGACCTCTCTCCTCACCCTTCCTATCTCATTTACGTCGGTAAGGACAAGTTCGAGAACGAAGATCTCATTCGTTTCTCTTGGCCGGAACAAGATGTATGGTTCCACGTGGACGATTTATCCTCCGCGCACGTCTATCTGCGATTACACGACGGGGAAACCATCGACTCGATTCCTCCGAAAGTGTTGCTCGATTGCGCGCAATTGGTGAAGTATAACTCCATCGAAGGGAATAAAAGAGAAAAAGTTGACGTGGTGTACACGCCGTGCGAAAACTTACTGAAAAAATCAAGCTTTGAGGTCGGACAGGTGGCGTATAAAGACGAAAGTTTAGTCTTAAAGACTCGAATTAAAGACGGGAGAAACAACGACATCGTCAACCGATTGAACAAAACGAAAACAATTAAAGAAAATCCAGACTTAGAGAACGAGAAACGAGAACGAGACGAACGTCTTAAACGAAAGAAACGAGAGCATTTCGAGAAAGAAGAGAAAAAAAGAAAAGAGGAAGAGGAACGGATGAAACTGGATGTCATGGCGAGAGACTACGAGAGGTTAAACATAGAGGAGAAGAAAGTGACGAATAAGGAGATGAGCGCGAAGTACGAGAGTTACGAGGAAGCGGAGGAGGATTTTATGTAGTAGCGGATAGAAAAGGAACTCCTCCTTTTTCTTCTAGATTTAGATAGAGTCGCCGCGAGTATTCGTGGTGCGTGTATTATATACTGTTAAGTATTCATGTGTGTGTAGTAGTTTTTGGTGTATTACTTTTTCTCTCTCTAATAATAGTGTGTTCGGCGCGCTCCCTCGCACGATGCATCAAATCCGCGCTGGTTTTCTTTGCAAAGACGAGATTCGAGCGGGCGTCTTTTGTTTTGCTCTCTTTCTTTTCTCTCTATGTACACGAGTGTTGCTGTTTCCTCTTTTTGACCGACCAAATAATACATACGTAGGTTGTCGTTTAAATCAAATCCGCGACGTTGTTCGGCAATTGCTCGATGACGGTTTGATAAAATCTTTGAATGTCTTGCAACAATCTTTCGTCGTCTTGCGTGACAAAGTTGATGGCAACCCCTTTACGACCGAAACGACCGGAACGACCGATTCTGTGCAAGTAGTTCTCCGGTTGCGTCGGCAAGTCGAAGTTGATAACCAAAGAGACTTGCTGAACGTCGATACCTCTGGCCAACAAATCAGTCGTGATCAAAACGCGACTGGAGCCGGAGCGAAATTCTCTCATGATGATATCGCGAGTGTTTTGGTCCATGTCCCCGTGCGTGGCGGAAACCGTGAAATCCTTCGATCTCATCTTGTCCGTCAACCAATCGACTTTTCTTCTCGTGTTGGCGAAGATAACCGACTGCGTGATCGCCAACGTTTCGTACAAATCGATCAACGTTTCGAGCTTCCACTCTTCCTTGTCGATGTTGACGTAGAATTGCTTGATACCTTCCAAAGTCAATTCGTCTCTCTTGACCAAAATTCTCACCGGCTTGGTCATAAACTTGCGAGTAATTTCCAACGCTTCCGGCGGCATAGTCGCACTGAAAACGCCAACTTGCAACTTTGGCGGCAACAATTGGAAAATGTCGTAAATTTGATCCTTGAAACCTCTGGACAACATCTCATCGGCTTCGTCCAAAGAGAAGATCTTGATCGAATCTGGTTTCAACGCTCTGCGTCTCAACATATCGTACACTCTCCCCGGAGTACCGACGACGACGTGGACGCCGGCTTGGAGAATTCTTTGATCCTCTCTCACCGACGTACCGCCGACGCACGCGTGGCACTTCACTTGCAAATAATCCCCGAGCGCTCTCATAACCTTCTCGATTTGCTGCGCCAATTCTCTCGTCGGCGCCAAAACCAACGCTTGGCACTCCTCCAACTCGTAGTTCAACGATTGCAAGATACCGGCGCAAAACGTCGCCGTCTTACCGGTACCAGACTGCGCTTGCTGAATAACATCCAACCCTTTCGCAAACGGAACGATGCCTCTCTGCTGAATCGCAGACGGTTTTTCGAAACCGTACGCGTAAATCCCGCGCAACAAGTTCTCGTGCAAGTTCATCGTATCGAACGTTTCGTGCACTTCAGTCCATTCGGTGATGACGTTATCTTCGCCGTCACCTTTGGTGAGTTCCTCCATACCGCGATCATACGCCGCGTCGTCGAATCCGCCTTCTCCAGACATGATTTTGGTGTCGTTGTTGTAAAGTGAGTGTTTTGAAAGTCTGTTGTTTTGATAATACGACACGCGTTTGTATCACAGCGAGAGAGAGAGAAAGAGAGAAAGAAAAGTCAGTTTCGGAGGAGCAAAACAAAAGAAGAGTGTTAAACATCTTATAAAACGTTGTTGTTGTTTCTCTTCTCATCGTCATCGAGATGTATACGTATACGCTTTCGAGCGAAAAGATGGTGATTTTGCCTCTTTTTTTGCTCTTCCCACAATGGCGGCGCTTTTGCCTTCACCGCCTCTGCGCGTACATAAAAATCAATCGCGCGTACACGTTCCTCTCTCAAACACCCACTTTGCGACCAGCAAAAACCTCTTTCGTCACATGCAACGCGAGTAATGTGTATTCGTTCATGTGGTTTTGTCGAGCGATCGCGCGATCTTCCAGTCCTCGATCGTCTTTAAACGTCACTTCCGCGTTTAATGATTACACAGAACACGGAGGCGCATTTCTCCCTCTCACGGATGAAATGAGTGCCATTGACTTTTCTTTTTCTTTATACACACACCACACGGAAGAGAGGAGAACAAAAAACGAGAGATAGTAAAGAAGAGCGACTCGAAGGAGACAAAGAAGTAAAACGACAAACTTACGTGTTTGAATAACGTGTGTAAGTGAACTAGTCCTACCCGAGCCGTGCTTTGGGTGGATTCTGTGTTTTAAAAAGGAGGAATTTTGAGTTCGAAAGACTTGTTTTATAGGCGAAAAAGAGGAAAAAAACATACCAGTTCTGAGGCCCAAACGAACGCACAGAGGGGCACTTTTGTCGAAAAAGAGAGGGAGATTGAGGTGTTTTTTCCGTGTTTGCGTCTAAAAGAGAGTCGAAGAGTTACATACCTCTGGGCTCTGCTTTTTCGCTCTTCCTCTCTTCTTTTTTTCCCCCAACATATAGCCTACTTGTTCATATATATACCGCTCTTAGTATTGTGCGCACGACGAAAGATCAAATACATATATATATACACAGAAAAGAGAGGAGTATTGGGAAAAGAACAAACTTTTCACGAGCGCGAGAGTCGAGAGAGAGAGATTGGTGTCTCGTTTGATTTCAGATAGATTTGATTACTAGAAAGAAAGAAGTCAAAAATGGCTCCTATGGGAAAAACCGCGGTGGACGCCTTAGCGTGGTCTTTAAACATCTTCTCCTCCGTGGCCATCGTCATGGTGAACAAACAACTGATGAGCTCGACCGGGTACGGGTTTCGATTCGCGACGACGTTGTGCGGGTTGCACTTTTTTTGCACCGCTTTTATAAACTTGTGCGTGAAACGAGAGAAGAGTTCGGCATCGAGCTCTGGCGACGCTTCGGCTTCGCAAACCGGATTGAGCGAAAAGTTGATGGAATCAGAACAACAACAACAACAACAAAAGCTTCCGCTCAAAGATTTAGTCTTTTACGTCGTCGTCGCGAACATGTCCATCATCGGTTTAAACGTCTCTTTGATGTTGAATACGATTGGGTTTTACCAGGTGTGTAAACTCGCGCAGATACCGACCATGTGCATATTAGAGGCGTCGTTTTTGAACAAGAAATTTTCCAGGAAGGTTGTGCAAGCAATTATCGTGGTTTTGGCAGGCGTGGCCGTCGCGACGGTCTCGGACGTTGAGATGAACGTGACTGGAACGGTGGCAGCGAGCGTCGGGGTGTTGAGCACGTCCGCGCAGCAAATATTGGTCGGGCACTTGCAAAAGAAGCACAACGTGACGAGTAATTTTTTATTAGCCAAGACGAGTTTGTGGATGGCGGCGTCGATGTTGGTGTTTGGACCGATCATGGATACTTTAGTCACCGGGGGGGAAAACGTGTTCGAATACGAGTGGACCAGTGGGAGTTTGATGTTTTTAGCCGTCTCGTGCGGGTTCGCGGTGTTGGTGAACATCTCCCAATATTTGTGCATCGGAAGATTTTCGGCGGTGTCGTTCCAAGTGATTGGACACGTGAAGACGGTTTTGGTCTTTTTGTTCGGGTTTATTTGCTTTAACGCGCCAATTACGAGTAAAAATATCGCCGGGTGTGCGTTAGCCGTGGTTGGGATGATTTATTACACCCAGGCTATGAACAAGCAAAAGGAGGACGAGGCGAAAGGTGTTGGGATGATTCATAGCGGGAGTTCGAGCGCGAATTTGAGCGCCAAAGTATAATACTACAAACAATTATATTTAAACAAACAACTTTATACTAATAATAATACTACTAATAATAAGAGATGGAACGACTCTTTGCGATAGAGATAATGAGAGAGAGAGAGAGTTGTGCGTATCTAAAGAGAATTCTAAATATATATACATTTGAGATGTGAACACGATTGCTTCATTTTATCCAAAACAACCACGTTTTGCGCTAGTATTATTAAAACACCCCCACGTCTTTGCGCGAAGAAGGAAACGTTTTGTGTTCTCCTCCCTGCTTGTAAATGGTGTTCGTCTCTTCTTCTTGTGTCCGCAGCAGCAGCATTGCCGCGACGACGCGTTGTTCCTCCTCCTCTTCCTCCTCTTCTTCCTTGACGTTCCGTCGCAGTCATCAACACCAAGAAAGACTTCATCATCATCAACGTCGACTTAAACGAACGAGAACCAAGAAACCAAAAGAGTGTCACGCGCTGTTCACTGGCATCGTCCAAGGCACCGCGACGGTGACTTCGTTCACTCCAATCCAAGGAGGATTATTCGCCCGCTTGACGCTCACCTTCCCAAATGATGGGGAAAACCAAAGGCCTTTGGAGAAGCTGACGATTGGCGCGTCGATCGCCGTCAACGGCACGTGCTTAACCGTGGTGGAGTTTGACGAGGAAAAGTCCACGGCGAGTTTTGATATGATTTCAGAAACGTTACGGGCGACGAATTTAGGCGAGTTACGAGTTGACGATGTCGTAAATTACGAACGAAGCACAAAGTTTGGCGAGGAGATTGGCGGGCACGTGGTGTCTGGGCACGTGCACACGACCGCGGAGATTTACGCAGAAAAGGAGGAGACGGAGAACAATCGAGAGGTTAAGTTTCGTCTCCGAGATCGAGAGATTGTGAAGTACATTTTGCCGAAAGGTTTCGTCGCCGTGGATGGGTGTTCTTTGACGGTGGGAGAAGTGGACGAGAAGGAAGGGACGTTTAACGTGTGGTTGATTCCAGAGACGATTAGAGCGACGGCGTTTCGGGTGAAGAGCGTTGGGAACAGCGTGAATATAGAAATTGAAAGCACCACTAGGGCGATAGTCGATACCATCGAGAGGTACATGGAAAGGAAAGAGAAGGAGAAAACCGGATGATGATGATGATTTCACGATGTTGTTGTTGTTGTTGTTGTAATATGATGATATAGTTTCTCTATATAGTATCTACAAAGATAGAGATGAACGCGGGGTGTTGTTTACTACTAAAATAGGGCGGAGCTATTAAGCAACTGCCGCTTCCTATACGCGACGCCGCAGCGGTTACATAACGTTTTTGGACCGTGCTGACCTTGACGCCATTGCGGCGTCTGCGTGATGCCACACTCGAAACACCCGATGACACGCTCTCGACCCGTAGTCGAGCACACGATCACATCGGTGGCTTTCGCGTCGGTACCGACGACGGCGGAAATGTTCACTTTTGTCTTTGTCGCTTCTTCTTTTTCTGCCGCCGCCTTTTCGGCTTTGTTCTTCTTCTTTTGATATTTCTTCTTTCGCGGGGGCTTCTTCGTTGAGTTATCGTCCTGGTAGAAATAGTCGTCGATGTCGTCAAAAAGCGTGGAAAAAGAGCTGTTGGTGGTTGCACCCTTCTTTTGCTTTTGTTCTCGTTCCTTACTATGACGCTGCTCTCTCTGACGCTTTCTCGTTCTCGTCGTCCTGCCTTGCTGCGCTTCTTCGTCGCCTCCGTCTCTTCCTCTTCCTTCTTCTTCTTCTTCTTCTTCGAAAAGTGATTCGTTCACAACTACATCGTCAAACGTTGTCGTCGCGGGCGGTACATTTTCTTTCGTTGTTCCAGTAAAGAGTAAAGCGTTTGGTTTCACGATAACGCGTCGTTGCAGTTCCCGCCTCGCTCTGCGCTTCCGTTTATGTTTCTTCGCGACGGGAGCGAGAAGATCTTCTTGAGAAGACATGTTCGACACGTGCTCGACCGCGTGTTTTTTCAAGCTTTCCGACACCACGTCTTCATCATACGTGTTGTCTTTGCCGTTACTACGCTTCTTATTTCTAACCGCGCCGCCGTTCTTGCCTTCGGTTTTCAAGAAAATTTTCTCCCGCAACGCCACCTCCTCCAAGTTTTGCAATTTTTCCTCCGCGACGCTTGTTCTCTCGATCGCGGTGTACGTCTTCAACGTCGCTTCCCACCTTTTTCTGGATGCGAGACGTTTCAATCGCTCCGCATCTTTCTTAGCATTCGAGATGGATGTTTGAGATGTCGTCGTCGTCGTCGTCGTCGTCGATGACTTCTTCGCCTTCCTTCGTTTCTCGTCATTATCGATGGTGGTGTTACTATTATTGTTCGCGTGATCTTCGTACGTAACCGTCGAATCTTCCGTTGTTGTCGTTGCTGTTTTTACGTTCTCTTCGGTGAGGTCGTCGTCGTCGTAAAAGTCGTCGTCGTCGTAAAAGTCGTCGTCGTCACCATCCGTGCTTCGAAGCACGATACCGTGCATCGCCGCGAGATCTTCGAGATAGTTGCGAGAGCTACCGCCGTCGACATCCTCTTCGGCTTCCTCCTCCTCTTGGAGCACAATCTCTCCTCGGTCTCGACGAGAGCAAAAATCAGGCGTTGTTATTACCACCGCGCGATCGCCAGACGCTGCTGGTGTTGGCACGAAGAACATTTCTCCGCTGCCGTCGTCACCGCAGTCGCCGCCCGGCGAGGATGTCTTACAATTCACGGTACAAACGACGCGTTCCGGCGTCTTGGCGACTCGCATATCGGCCCCAAAATAATACGCGTCCGTGGTCGTTTCTTCCAGCGACATCGGCGCCACAATTGAGCCGGACGATCGCGCGTCGGTATCACCACCACCGGTAGTATCAACGCCAACGTCCACGTTATTATTAGTAGTAGTATTATTATTATTACTCGCGTCATTATCAAACGAAAAGAAATCCTCCGGATCTGCATCAATCTCCTTCCAAAACAAAGCGGCGTCGTCGTCGGCGTCGTCGTCGGAGAACAACAACGGTCCTTGCGCGGTGGTGGTGGTGGTGTTCATTGGAGGAGGCGCAGGAGGAAGCGCGGCGGCGGATACCGCGACTTTTGTCTTTTCCGACGACTTTTTCGTTCTCGGTCGCGCCTTCAAAGCCTTCAAAGTACCCCCGCTTCTTTTCTTCCTCTTCTTTTTCGTCTGAATCGTCTTCTGAATCGTCGTCGTCGTCGTCGTCAAAACAGGTTGTTGTTGTCGTTGTTGTTCCGCTCCTCCTTTCGTCTTTGTCTTCTTCTTTGTCTTCTTAGTCGCCGGCGACGAAACAACGTCATCATCAGAAACGTTATTATTACTACTACTATTATTATTATTATTATTAAATCGTCGAACGACTCGTTTCTGTTTCTGTGCACCGCGTCTTTGTCGTTCCAACGCCGCTCTCGTCTTCATCAAAGTCAAAGTCATCCTTATTCAGAAGAAGAAGAATAGAAGATTTGTGTTGTCCTCTTTCGCGTATTTTTTTCACTCAAGTTTGATGACCACTTTGAAAACCCTAAATGTAAAATGAAGCGACAGTTTTTGGTGCCCAGTTGCCTTTCGAGAAAGAGGTGACGATGATGTCGTCGTCTCGCGCTCTTCTTTTCCTCTCTTCTTCGTTGTCTTCTTTCAGACGGTTGTTGCGTCTGAAATCGCTTCTCTTCTGTGGTGTTGTTCCTCTGTTCTTCTTTTCCTCTTCTTCTCGTGTGAGAGCGCAAAAGAGAGAGAGATATGCGCACAAATCAATGCACGTAAATTTAGAACAAAAACGAAGAGACGTCTAACGTGTTTTTGGTCGTCGGTCGATGATTTCTTTCTTCTTCTCCGTTGTACTCCTGCGGTGTGTTTCTTTTAAGAGAAAGACCAACCGACGAACACGAAAGAGGAGGCGTTGAAGGTCTTCTGCAAATATATATATATATATAACGCGCGGAAATGAATCGCGTTGTGTGTATTGTGCGCGCGTGTGTCGTTATATTCTTCTTCGTAAAAGAAGGATGATGAAGTGACGGCACCACGAGGAAAAGTTTTCGTATTGTCGGCACCCAAAAAAGAAAAAAGGAGCCTAAAAACAAAAAGAGACAAGAAGAAAGTGCCGTGTGGAAAGAAAGTCCAGCCCTTCTAGAATATGCATAAAACTGGAATTTTAAAACGCACGATGAGGAAATTGATGAGAGTTTTTATGCGTGTCAATCGTCAAGTGTACGAATGAAGGGCAGAATTTCGCGTAGGTAGGCGCGTACGTAAGTTGCGGAGAGTCTATCTAGTAGGAGAGAGTTTTGTTTCTTTCTGTTAGTACAACTGATGATGATGATGATGATGATGATGATGATGATGATACTGATGATGATGATGACTATTATGGTGTGCGCAGCTCTCCGTCCTCGTATCGCCAACCTGGTGGGAGAGGACAGTTGTGGTCGAGGAGGTATTGTAAACACTCGGGATGTTTGTTCTTGTAAACGGCGAACAAGTTCCACGGCGCTTTGGCGGTTTCGTGCAAGTACTTCAAACAGTCTAAATGGCCGTTCCTGGCAGCATACCAACACGCATATTCGTTATATTTATCGTACTTACGCTCAACAAGATATTCGAGTATGTGAAGATGACCATTTGCAGCCGCCCAGTCGGCAGTATTCGAACCCCAAGGCGCTTTCGCTTCTTCGCGTAAGTATTTGAGGCACTCAAGTTGACCGTTTTCGGCAGCAAATGCACACGCATACGCCTCGATAGGACACTTATTTGCAACGCAATACTTTACCATTTCCAGATTACCTTGTTCTGCGGCCCAACAAATCGTCCCTTCATTCCACTCACACTTTTTCTCCTCTCGCGCCCACTTGAGCAACTCGAGTTTATTCGTTTGAGCAACTCGATAGCAGAAATCTGTTTCGTCCATCTCTTCTTGCACTTCGTGGTCATACTTGCCCCACGGAAAATGCTCCCACGCTACTTCCAAAGTCGATATCGATGACATCTCGTACACTTTAAACGTCTTTTTCAAATCCCCCTTGCGAGACGATCTCTTCACCAACTTTCTCGTTTCACCATTCACCTCGTACAAGAATTTCACATCAGTCCCATTCAATCTCGGAAGAATATGTTTAAAACAAATATCGTCGTTATTCACAATCAAATCCCACAAAGAATCTCTCTGACTTTCGACCTTCCTCTTCCTCGCTCTCGTCATCACGAAAACTCCCTCTCCTCCTTCAGAAGAAGACAACATCTGACGCAATAGAAAGAAGTTGCCAACTTTGATTCAAAATCCAAAATTTAGGGTCAAACCCTAGTTTTTTACCAGCCACAAACAACAACAGAGAGAAAAAAGAAGCACTTTGCGCTCATTTTAAAAGCACATAAGAGAGACGAGAGAGAGACTTATTCTGAGAGAAAGAATACACAACGCACATATATTCTGCCGTTTTGTCCCGATCATCGAAAAGACGGGTGAGAGACTGAGAGAGAGGAGGTTTTGTGTTTTGTTGCGTGTTTTACTGCGCGCAAACATCGTCGTCGAGAAAAAGAAGAAGAAGATTGTGAGATTTGACGACGATCGTGTGGTGAGAGAATTATATAACATTATTGTTTAGTGAAGCGCGCGCGATTTGATATTAGAGAGAAAGTATACATATACACATAATGGGGGAAGGCGTGTCGAAATCCTCGTCCCCGTTGGCGAACGATATCGCCTCTCGCGTGGCGTCTGCGTCGTCCACGGCTGCGGCGTTAGAGGAATTGGGCTACGCCTCGGCGCATACGAAAGCTTCCTTGAAACAGATATTGGCGTTGTTACCGAGGATCGATAACAAAGGATTAGCGGTATTATTGGCGACGATTGCAAAGACCGGGGATGGGTCGTTAGGGGACGTGCCGTCGCAGACGTTGGCGGATTTGGCGTCGGTGATGGGTTTGCCGCCGCCGACGGAGGCGGCGAATAGGGCGAAAACCTGGAACATCGAAGCCGTGGCGGACGCGGTGAGAGAGACGCATCCGGAGTTGGATTGGAGAGAGAGCGTTGTGGTGCACTTGAAAGATGCTATTTTGAGTTTGCGTGAGAAAGATCCCGAGAGCGAGATGTTTTCGAGCGGGTTCGAGGTGGAGTTGAGTCCGGATTTCGAATCGAGTTTGCAGCAAATGAACGTCGCCGCCGGGCAAGGGTCTTTTCCGCCGTATTATAGTTTCTTTTCTAGATTGGTAGAGATGTATCGCAGAGGAGCGGGGAGTCCATTTCCCGCGCAAGCTATCGTCGGGGATGGGATCGTCTGGCCGAACGAGTTGCAATCGACGCAAATGAAATTGTTGAGCGCGGCGGTCTTCGCGGTGGAACCGAGTTTGATGGAGTGGGAGTTTGGGGTGACGTGTTTCCCTCCGAATGGAGAGAAGAGCGAAATTAAGCGTTGGTCTTGCGTTGATTTGATGTTAGTGTTGACAAAGTTAGCAGAAAATACCACGAATAATACGAAAGAAGTCTTCTTGAAACCAATCGCGGCGAAAGTTTTGGATCGCGGCGCGTCGACAAACGCGGATTACGTCGTGGCGGCTATTTCGCGCGCGGAAAACGCGGAATCTTCGATCGCTTCGGATGTCGTCGAGAAGTCGTTGACGAGGATATTCTCAAACTTTCAAAACGCGTCGGCGCCGAGGGAGTACGCTTTGACCGCCGCGTTTACGCACTTGCCGGACGCGGTTATTGAAGCTATGAGCACGAGTTACGAAAGCAACAACGCTTGCATACCTCGAATCGTGGACGCGATTTCGGAAATGAAGAATTTAGCTAAAATTCTGCAAAGAATTGGCCAGTTGGCGTCTTCGAACGGATCTTCTGCGGCAAAACGAAGTGGGATGTTGATGGGTGTCGAAATCGCGGCGTTGGCGTCGCGGCGCGAATACTTAAATCTCGAAAAGTTTCTGAGAGATTCTTTAGCTGGATCTTCTTCGGGGAAGAATACGAACAATAGCGCGGGAACTTCAGGAAATCCAGATGATTTCGCCAGAGCGTGCGCGGCATTTCTGAGAAGACGCTGCTTGGAATCTGCTGAAGGACAAAGCGTGAAAGGATTAAACGTAACTTCTGAAACTGCGAAGCTATTCTTTGAGTGTCTGGAAAGCGCGACGTCGATTTCGGCGGAAAACAAAAACGATATTAAAACGGTTAAAAATGCATACGCTCAGAGAGGATCTTCCGCGGGCGACGCGAGCGGTATGAATGCGGATGGGACGAACCCGAGCGGCGGCAATGCCGGGAATACGGCCAACGCGTCGGGGAATCCTGGGTTGTCCAACGGGTTCCCCGCCGACATCGAAGCTGAAGCGAACGCACACTTTCAGCAAGTGTACGCCGGTCAACGCAAAATCAATGATCTCGTTGACATGCTTGGCGGGTTTTTGCGATCGAACACTCCGCGCGAACGCGAAGTGTTTAGTTGCATGGTGCACAATTTGTTCGACGAGTATCGATTCTTTCCAAAGTACCCGGACAAAGAGTTACGAATTACCGCTGTGTTATTCGGTCAGCTCGTCCAGCGTCAACTCGTGAGTAACATCACGCTCGGTGTTGCTTTACGTTGCGTCTTGGACGCTTTGCGCAAACCGTTTGGATCGAAGATGTTCGCGTTCGGTTCGGAAGCGTTGGAACAGTTCAAAACCCGCTTGCCGGAATGGCCGCAATATTGCCAGCATTTAGCGCAGATTCAACACTTACGTCAAGCGCATCCGGATTTGGGTCAGTTCTTTGGAAATGTTCCCGTTTCGGAGCCTACGCAAGTCGCGCTCGGCATGCACGAACCTGAGATGGGCGGCCCGGAGGACGCGCGCGGATTAGCCGCGGGAGTGGCTGGCATGAAGTTGAGTTTCAACGACATAGCTTCGGCTGGAAACTCCGCAGCGGCCGCGGCGGCGGCATCGTCTGCAGCAGCGGCAGCGACGGCGGCTTCGGAGAGTGCGGCAACGAGTGCGAACGCGACGACGGCGACGGACATGGCGGCATCCGTGCTCGGGATTGACTCGTCTTCTACGAAAGACGGTAAGTTGCACTCAGCCTCGTCGTTACCGTTTTTCGGCAAAGATGGCGGGGATATGTCACGATCAGGTTCAGCTACGGCGATTGCGTCCGCGCCTTCTGGTTTTGCGACGTCTCTTAACTTAGATACGCTTCTGCAAGCTTCAACCTCGACGACGGCTTCGCCGGATTCGAAAACCGCGGATCAGATTCACTTCGCCGTGAACAACTTGTCTGGTGAAAACGTCAAGTTGAAAGGTCAAGAAGTCAAAGGAAAGCTCAAGCCAGAGTTTTACGAGTGGTTCGCGACGTACATGGTTGTGAAGAGAGCGGCGATCGAGCCGAACTTTCACGCGTTGTATCTCGAAATGCTCGACGAAATTGGCGAGGAAAAATTGTTCGAAGCGATTCTTCGCGCGACTTATCACAACATCAAAGTTTTGCTGACGAGCGGGAAAGTAAAAACGAATTCAGGCGAGCGCTCTTTGTTGAAGAATCTTGGTTCATGGCTCGGCGGATTAACTATCGCGCGTCTGCAGCCGGTGTTGATGATTGATCTCGACGTGAAAGGATTGATTTTAGACGCCTACGAAGCTGGACGCATGATTGCAGTCATCCCATTTGTCGCGAAGATACTCGAACCTGCGAAAGATAACTACGTCTTCAAGCCCCCAAACCCGTGGACGGCGGCGCTTTTAGCGTTGTTGGCGGAAATTTACCTCGATCGCGATTTGAAGTTGAACTTGAAGTTTGAAACGGAGAGATTGTTTAAGCACTTCAATTTGAGCGTCAAGGACGTCAAGCCTTCGAATTTGTTACAGAATCGACAACGCGTGCGCATCGACAATCCCGATTTCGTCGCCGACAAAGTTCCCGCCGGTTTGAGTGGGCTTGGTCCTGGAGGTATGTTGCAAACTGCCACGAGCGACGGCCAACTCCCGTCGTTGCAAGGGCAGCAGCGCGGCGGCATGGGTGGCGGCTGGGGTCAGCAGCTTTCTCAACAAGACATGCAGCAGCAGCAACAACAACAACAGCAACGCCAGCAGAATATGGCCGCGGAACAACCGTCGTTGTCGGACGCGCAAGCTTTGCCGAACATTCAAGCGCACGCCCGCGTGCATCCGCAACCGAACGTTCCGGAGAGTGTTCGCGCGATGCTCGCGCGATTTTTGCCGATTGCGTTGACGCACGGCATTCGGGAAATTGTGTCGCCGGTTGTTGAACGCTCGGCAACTATTGCATGCGTGACTTCCAGAGAACTCGTTCGTAAAGATTTCGCGTGCGATCCAGACACGTCGCGATTACGTAAAGCTGCGCACGCGATGGTTTCTTCTTTGGCTGGATCGTTAGCCTTGGCGACGTCGAGAGAGCCTTTGAAGGCATCCGCGGCGAACCAGTTGCGATTGCTCGTGCAAAGAGCGGGTGCATCCAACGCGTGCGAGGCGCAAGCGTTGGAAAATGCCATCCAAAACGCGGTGCAAGACAACTTGGAGCTCGGATGTTCGTTGATTGAAAAAGCAGCCACGGAAAAAGCGATGCGAGACGTCGACGAGGCGCTAGCGCCGGCGGTCGTGGTCAGAAGACAACACAAAGAAACCCAGCAGCAGCAACCGTCATCGATTTCTGCTCCGTTTTACGATAGTGGTGTTGCTTTATCCGGGAAGTTTCCGGCGGCGTTACAATTGGAGACTTTGCGTCCGCCGAGACCTGGCAGCGCGACCTTGATGAGCGGCGTCGCTTTGAAAGTGTACGACGACTTTTCTAGAATTCCAAGACTCGCACCGCCGACGCCGATGGGTGGAAGCGCGACTTCATCGCAATCGAATCTTGCCGGAGCTTCCAGTGGCGGTAGTGGCCCGGGAGGAGCGAGTGGGCAGCAACCGCCGGTACCGCAATCCGCGTTTCCGGGTTCGCAACCGCCGTTACCTGGCGCTCCGCCGCCGCCGCAACCACCGTTACCGGGTGGTCCGCCTCCGCCGAGCGAGCAATCAGGAACGACGAGCTTCTTGGGTGGTGGCAAAGCTGGCGAGGATGGCGATGGTAGAGTGTCAACTGGCGGGGTCGACGACAGCAACTTGACGACGGCGCAAAAATCCGCGAAGGAGATGCGCGAACGAGTCGCCAGTCACTTTGACGAGTGGGCGAGAGTGCAAGATTTGCCTCCCGGAGACGACCGATCCGTCATGTTCTTGCAAAGACTCGAACGAACGACGTTCCTTCGCGAAGATGCCCAAGAAGGCTTTTTGCGCGTCTTGGTCGAACTCGCGGTGACGCATTGCCTTGGCAGCGAAAAGAAAAATCAAGGCGGCGAGGAAAGCTCCATGAGCTTTGCGGCGGTTGACGCGTATTGTCGTTTAGTCACGCGTCTCGCGAGACGCCCGGAAGAGTCACCGCAGCAACGTTTAGCGCTCTTTGGACGCGCGTTGGTTGCCATCGTTCGCACGGCGATGCGAGATACGGACGAGCGAGGTCCGCAGTTCAATCCGAAACCGTACTTTCGCGCGTTGAGCGGCTTGCTCAACGAAATGAGAGCGCCGGATGCGGTGTTGGACTCGTCGCATCCGCAAGTTTTGGCTGCGTTTGCTTCCGCTTTGTTGGCGTTGCAGCCCATGCGCGTTCCTGGATTTGCGTTCGCGTGGTTGGAACTCGTGTCGCATCGATGCTTCATGCCGAGATTACTCTTGGACCACGCGCAAAAAGGTCGTCCGTTGTTGCAACGTTTGATTTGCGCTGCGTTGAAGTTTCTCGAACCGTACTTGCGCGAGTGTAACTTGACCGAGCCGGTCAAGTTGCTCTACAAAGGCGTCTTGAGAGTCTTTTTGGTGTTGTTGCACGATTTCCCGGAATTCCTTTGCGATAACCACGTGTTCTTCTTGGATGCCACGCCGACGAACTGCGTCCAACTGCGTAACTTGGTCTTGTCTGCGTTTCCAAGGAACATGCGTTTGCCGGATCCGTTCACGCCAAACTTGAAGATTGACTTGTTGCCGGAAATCTCGCAAGAACCGACGAACGCGGCTCAATTCGTATTGAAGGATCCAGCGTTTAACCAATCGAACGTGAAAGTTACCATCGACAACTATTTGAGCTCGAAGAACATCGCCAACGCGTCTCAAGTTGCTAACCAGGTTCGCGACGACATTTTGCTTCCCGGGCAAAAAGCCATGCAAACCGGCACGCGATACGACGTCCCGATGATGAACGCTTTAGTGTTATACGTCGGCGTTAACGCGATCGTGGCGAACCAAAATGCGCGCAATTCCGTGTTGAATTCCAGTTCGATGGAATTGTTGCAAAAATTGTGCGATGAAAGTTTAGACGCGGAAGGTCGATACTACTTCATGAGCGCCGTCGCGAACCAGTTGCGATATCCAAACTCGCACACGCACTACTTCAGTTGCGTAACTTTGTGCTTATTCCAAGAGACGAAATCGGAATTAGTTCGAGAACAAATCACGCGAGTTTTATTGGAGCGATTAGTTGTCAACAGACCGCACCCGTGGGGATTATTGGTCACGTTTGTTGAGTTGATTAAAAATCCGAGATACAACTTTTGGGCGCACGGATTCACGAGGTGCGCGCCTGAAATCGAACGCTTGTTCGAATCCGTCGCGAGAAGTTGCGTCAAGTCTCCCGACGAAGGCGGCGAAGCAGGGCAAGGACAACAACAAGATGGTGTGGCGACGTAAATGTGTATTTTATATTATTAACATATTTTAAAACGAGAGAGAGAGAGAGAGAGAGAGATGGAGAGAGAGAGAGAAAAGAGAGAGAGAGAGTGTGCGCAAAAGTTGATGTAATATGAACACTTTTTGAAACCTTTTTACATTTTCTAGGACGACGTATTAAACGACGATTTTAAACGCTTCAGTATTTTCTCGCACTCGCGTTTGATTCGTCTCTCGAACGCTTCCGAAGAAGAAAGATCCTCGTCGTATCCTTTACCATCGAAGCGCTGTCGAGTTGATTTTTTAACACCCGCAGCATCTGAATGTTGTTTCGCTTTTTTTTTCTCCCTCATCTTTTTCGCGTCTTCTTCGACTTTCCTCGCGTACATCCGATTGCTCTCTTCCACCCGTCGTTTGGTATTTGAATAGGTCGTCGTCGTCGCGTTTTGCGGGGTCTCCTTTTCCATCATCACGTCTGTGTCTGTGTCTGTCTGATCCTTGATCTGTCCCGTCGTTTGAAAAAGCGTTTCTAAGTAAGAGCGTCGTCCAATCAAAACATTTTGCCATACGAAAAGTCGTGATAAAAAGCAGAAAAGCACAAAATATCTTTTCGTATCTTCTTCCTGACGTGTCACATTTCACCCTATAAATTTTACGCGTTGAATACACACACGCGCTCGAATATACCACACAGAACGTTCTTCTTCTTCTTTAAGAAGACTTTATCGCTTGGGAAAAGTATCACTGCGTTTGTTGAGGAGAAGAGAGGGAGCGTTTTACGTTCGCGTTATACGTCGGAAGTCGCTTCATTTTTTCCGCCGGCATTACTCGTAGAGAAAATATCTCTCTCTCTCCGCGGTGATTAAAACGGATTGTTCGACGAGTCAACTTTTTAAGAAGAGAAGAAGATAATGGCGTTTTTAAGCCGTTCGCCGCCGTCCACGTGCACGGGCGTGAGTCACCAGTTCTCGTTGAAAGAACACTTCATGTCGAAAAGGTCCTCCACCTCGAGCGAAGGCGCGAGGAACGGACGATTGGGAGTCGGGTCGTCGACGACTCGAATCTCCTGCGATTCCTCCGGGGCGAGAGGATCTTCCTCTTCTGCAGGAGGAGAGCACCACAGAGACCACCACCACCAACGCGGCGACGAGATGAAAACGGACGCGATCAAAGAAGAAAGAGCGCAGCAACAGAGAGGCTTAGGTTCCGTGGACGAAGACCAACTTTTGGAAGAGCACAAGCGAGAGATGATGCGAAACTCGTACGTGGACGCGCCGTTTCGCGTGCAAACGAATTCGACGGCGGAGACGATCGACGTGATGACGTCGAAACGGGTGGTAGCGTCGTCGCCGAGTAAGTCGAGGTTGAGCATGTCGAGGACGAGCGAGGATACGAATCGAGTGAACTTGGGGAATACGAGAATGGTGAACGTTCCGGTGAACGGACAACAACGGCATCAACAACAACAACCGGGCGCGGTTGCAAAAGTCTCCGCACAAAACGTTACCGCGATCGTTTTAGCCGGCGGTGCCGGTGAGTCTAACCCGATGACGCGAAAGAGAGCGATTTCGGCGTTGAGCGTGGGTGGATCGTTCCGATTAATCGATTTCCCAGTCGCGGCGTGCCTGAAAGCCGAGTTTGGCAAAGTTTTCGTTTTGACGCAATACAACTCGAGATCATTGAACAACCACGTGACGATGACTTTTTCGAAAAATTCCGCCATGGGCCGATCGACAACGGAGGTTTGCGTGTTACCAATGTCAGCGACGCCGACGAGAGACGAGTGGCCGAAAGGAAGCGCGGCGGCTGTGAGAGCGCACTTGGAAGCGCAGTCGTTTGACGTCGCCATCGAACAAGGCGTGAGCAGTGGTCAAGGTTTGATGAACGGAGCGGGGGTAGGATTGTACGATAAAGAGGCATATTTGGTGTGCTCGGGAGAGCAGTTGCACAAATCTGATTTCAACGAGATGTTGAAGGCGCACAACGACTCTGGCGCGGCAATTACCATGATGGTTCAAAGCGAACGCTGCCATTCGAGCGCGTTGGAAAAATCGCACTTACACCACGATTCGAACCATTTAAAAGTTGGTTTAACTGAAGTGACGACGAAAGGTGAGAAAGGCGTCGTCAAAAGGTTGCACGAAAAGCCGCACTTTTCCAACATCTTTCGCGAACTCGTCGATAAGGACGAACGACACTCGTATCACATCAGCACCGGGAATTACATAATCTCCGCCGAGGCGATGAAGGAGTTGTTGCTTTTGAATCCATCGAGAGAACGAGGAGATTACTTCGAGTTTGGCGAGCACGTGATTAATCAAGCGATCGAGCGCGGGATGAAAGTTGTCGTACACAAGCACGAGGGGTATTGGACGCCGTTGCGCTCGTTTTCCGAATGGTTTCAAGCGAATATCGAGATGGCGAAAGGAGGTCCGTCGGCGGAGTTGATCGCGTACGGGTCCGACCAGAAACTCATCTCGAGAGCGAGGTATTTACCACCGGCTAAGTTTATTGGTTTTGCCAGAGTTCAAGAGTCTTTGATTTTGGACGGTTGTGTCGTTAGAAGCGGTGAAAGCGGATCGTTTATTGAATCCGCCATCGTTGGTCCCACGACTCAAATAGGTGAAAACGTTCGATTGAAGAACGTCATCATCGTCGGGTCGCCGGAAGTTGTCGCGCAAACTGATGTTGGTGATAACACGGAAATGGAAAACGTAGTTGTAGATTCTGGTGCTAGCATCGGGAAGGATTGCGTGTTGAGATGCAACGGCAATGTGCAGGTGAGAGAGGAGTTACGAGGGATGATTGAGATTGTGGACGGCATCGCTTGCATCTTGAAGGACGCAAAGATTCCGGACGGAACGGTGCTTTAAGTGGTTCGTTCACAGCGTGTGTGAATGGAGAGAAAGAGAGAGAAGGAGAGAGAAAGAGAGAGAAAGGAGAGAGAAGTTCATAAAAGAAAAAGGAGAGGAGACAGGAAGAGGACGAAAGAAGAATTAAGAATAGCGCGAAGGGGTCAAAATTGAGCGGGAAATGTACAACAGAGTAGATTATATATCCAAACCCGCGCGAACCGCTACAAGAGGAGAAGGAAGAAGAAGAAGAACGAGGAGAACCAGAGTCTTCTTCTACCTACATGTATTTTAATGTGAAGTCTAACGTATACAAATTCTATGATGAAAACTAAAACTAAACTACTAGTAAAAAATGTGTTTTTCTTAAACGCCCCATCTAGCGGCTCGAGTCGGATCTCTCTCGCGTTCTGAATCCTCCGGTAAACTTAAAACAAAGTGTTGTCCGGTACTTCCAGAACCAAAATCAGAACTTCTCGGCGTCACCACCAACCCGCCGTTTTCGGCGACGTTGAAATCTGCGGTCGATTTCGACCTTTGCTTAGCCAACTGCGCCAATTTGATCTCCTCGATTTCCTTCAGCGTTGGGCCTAAGATTTTCTGCCTCTCTTCCTCCGACCCAGAAAAGCTCCCGTTGTTGTTTTTATTGCTCATGCTATTCGTGCTACCGTTATCTCCGTTGGCCATTCCGACTAAATTGTTCGAGGACCCTCCTTTGTTATTGACGAACCGAAAATTCGAGAAAATGCCGCCTCTTTTGATCTGTTTCCATTGCGGACTGGTCGTCCACGTGTACTCTTCCGAACCTTCCCAAATCGGCGAGCCGGGCGTAAACGGTTCACCAGCCATGAATTCCGCGCTTTTCGTGATCGTGTCCAAACTTTCCGCCGATTTTGCGGTTTGGTATATGAAAAATCCAACGATTGAAACCACGTAACCGCACAGCTGCACGAAAGTTTGCTTCTCTTTATACAACCAACTGGATAACATAATCACCGTCGCGTTTCTCACCTGCCCGGCACCTTTAAACGTCAACGAGCCGCACGTTTGAATCACTCCAATCGTCGTCACGTTTACGAAAAATCCAAAAAACGCGACTACTATATACGGCAACGGATTTCCCATCGGTCGTCTCCACGCCTCCGTCTCAACCATCTCGCCGTACTCGAAGATTACGGTGAAGAGCACTAAAAACAGAAAATTCGCCGGCGCGGAATAAAACAAACCCTCGATGACTCCAAAACTACGACTATACAACATGTGCTGGAAAAATACCATCCGAATGCACTCGCTCGATTCACTCAGAACGATCAACATGATCCCGACCGATGTCAATTTACTCTCGCTCAAACACGCCACCAACATCCCGAAACTCGTCACCACGATCCCAAACGTCTTCGTAAACGTCGGCTTATCCATACCTAACAAAACTAAAACTAAAAACACAACCACTGGACTTAAACTTTTAATCATCTGTATAAAACTGACGCTCAAGTATAAATACAGCGTGTTCCCGCTCGCGAACGTAATCGCCGTGAACAAACCAATCGGAATAATAATCGTCACGTACTCCCACAACGTCAATCTGTTCTCTATCGTCACTCTCCCGCTCGCGATCAACAACGCCGCCACGATCCACGAACACAGAGGCCCAGTCGCGGAAATTGCAATCGGGTACGGGAAATCGTCCTTCACGAAAATATACTTGTTCAGTAAAATAATCCCGCCGGAAACGAACGCCCACGAGAAGAGGAAGAACAAGGACTTCACCCAGTACAACTTCGTATCGGACTCGATTTGTAACTCTTGAAACGATTTCACGCGTTCCAGAGTTTTCCCTCCACCAAGTCCTCCGGAGGTAAACGAGGGAACCGATTGGTACGTGCGCTTCATTTCTTCTCCGTTGTCTCCCTGTTCTTCTTCTTTAACTTCTTCTCTCTTTAATAACCACAGAAACACAATGCGCGGCCTCTCTCTCTGGGAAAATGAGACAAAAAAGAGCAGAGAAAGAGAGAGAGAGAGAGAGATTACGCGTCAGAGAAAGATCTCAAACGATGATGTTCCTTCGTCGTCTTATATGCTCTGTCGGTTTTAAACGCGCAAAAAGTGTGCGTGTGAGTTCCTTCCGCGCGCGAAAGATGAGTTTAAGGAGGAGAATTTCTGAGGCAATGTGTATGTCTTTTGGGGAAGGTTTGAAGTCTAACAAAAGCTACTGATACGAGTACTATTCGTCCTCCTCCTCTTCCTCCCCTGCGTCGTCTTCTTCTTTACCATCATCTCCCATTTCGTCGTTTACACCCTCTCCTCCTTCTTCTTCCTCTTCATCCATCGTTTTCTGTTTCTTCGCTGGAGCGCCTTCGCTCCGCTCGGTAGTCGCTCGCTCCGCCGCCGAAGCGGCGAGCGCTTGTCGTTGCGCAGCGGCGGTTTTCGCCTGGTTCAAATGGTCTCTCAATTTAGGCTCGAGCTCGTGGAAATCGATTTCGCGCACGGCGCGGATGACATCGTCCTGTTTTTTAATGTTTTAAAAGAGAGAGAGAGGAATGAATGAGTGACATGTCGCGTCGATCGAGCTCGTTTTCGAACGCAAATCCAGACTCGAAAGGAACCGACGAAGCGATTCAAAATTCAAAATCCATCCGAAAGAAGAACCACCAAACCCAAACGAAACGTACCGCGGATAAGGTGCTCCGTTTACTCTCCGCGCATATATCGTTCGCCGTGGACGTCAGGTAGTGTATGAATATCTTGCACGCTTGCTGGACGCCATCCAAGGCATCTTTCGCGATGTTCGGTTCGAACGCTTGCGCGGTTTTGGAATCCACGTGCGTGAATTGCGAGAGGTGATGTTTCATCAAACGCTTGATGTGCGCGCGAGGGAGATCGTCTGTGGATGATGATTGGTGAGAAAAAGTGGCGTTTGCTGCTCGTAAAGGTGGTGTCATCGCCTTCGTTTCCACGCTCATCTTGTCGTAAACGTGTTCTTGCTCTTAAGCGTTCGAGGAAGCGCAAAAGTGTGGACATTCGTCATTTCATCGAGCGCATAAAACGCACGCAGAAACATGGCCTCAAAATCAACGCAATTCACGGTCGACGTCGAAAACACGAGGCACGTCTCGATTAACATCGATTCGTGCAAACAGTTGTGCGAGGATGCGTTTTTGTCGTCCTTAACGTCGTCATCAATGTCCGCGGAAAAGAAAAAGTTTTCCGATTTTGTCTCCTTGATACGCGGGATCGTCCACCACGAACACCAAACGAAAAGAGACGCTTTACGCAAAGGATTCGACGCCAGCGCCGGCTTAATGCCGAAACGAAGAAAGGAGTCTTTGAAGAGCGACGCAAAAAGTCCAACCGAACACGAACGGTTAAGTGTACAGTTCGTGACGCAATTTTGCCAGATGATGGCGACGGCGGAGTACACGTTGTTGAGCGCGACCGAGTGGGACTTAGCCATGGAGGAAGATTTCATGTTTCGCTTACCCATGACAATCGATTGGGCGAAAGGAGGATACGACGTGAGTTTGTTGAAAGAGTTTTTAAAGAAAAATCCAGAGCTGAAGGTTGGGCTGCCGACATTTTCCGAACGCGTTTTACTGTTCAAGAGAGGGGTGACGACGAGCACGCACGGCGATTTGTTCATCGCGGAAAAGATTGATTTGTTGCTGGAGTACGCGTTGAAAAGGCCGGTTGGGAAGGTGTTGAGGAAAGTGTTCGGTTTGGGTTTTGGGTCGTCGTCTTCGAAAGGCGAGGAATCTGCGACCGCGGCGGGCGGTCCGGGAAGGAGCGGAGGGAAGAGAAAGGTTTCGAAAATTGAACGGAAAACGCTTCGAAGGCTCATGCCAACAATCGCGTCCGTGTTGAAAAACGTCCACAAAAAGCTCGAGTTGAGCGAGCCGACGTTTAAGGAGGTCATTTTGTTATACAGAGAAGATAAAATCGATGCCGCGGAGGCGCAGTTTTTGAACGTTCCGTCCGGCGCTGGACCTTTGCATCTGAAATCGTTTCAAAACGTTCCGATGGCGGATTTGGAGATGGTTTTTCCGGGCGTAAAAATATGCGCAAAGTTTATCGATTACTTGACGAATGGTATCACCATGGTGCTCGTTCTCTTTTCGTTGATTTGGGCGTTCATAACCGGCGAAGCGTTGTCGGAACGAGCGATGCAGTTGTTAACCGTTGCCGGCGGGAAATTATCCACCTCGTGGGCGAACATTCAAAAATCCAAGGCAAACTACGCGGCGCAAATGAGTAAAGAGGTTATGAAGAAGATGGATTCGAGTGGGTTCGCGGTGTTAGCGTCGGTGTCGACGGATATGGAAGAACAAGAGACGAAAGAGATGATTTTGGCGTACGCGGCGATGCGAGGGAATAAATCCGGGATGACCATAGAGGAGTTAGACGATCGATTGGAACAAGCGCTGATGGATGCTTTCGGCATCGCGGTAGATTTTGACGTGCACGGAAGCGTAAAAAAGTTGGTCGAGGAAGGGTTAGCGTCCAAGATTCCCGGCGATAGCGGGATGTACCAAGTCGTGCCTATTGAGAAAGCACTCAAGAAGCTCGATAAAAAATGGGACGCGTTGTTTGAGTATTCCTCCTCTTCGAAAGGAGGAGGAGCGGGTTCGTCGGATAAGAGCGTCCTCGATGCCAACGCGGAAGAGGATCCGTCAAAGATGGAACGAGATTTGTTGTTGCAACTCGCCAACGCGGACACGGAAAGAGGTAAAGAGGCTTTGAAATTGACGAAGAAGATGGATGAGTTGAACGAAAAAATCGCCGACGCGAGCAGGAGCTTACGAAAGGTGAATTGGAGGTACTCTTAATTTTTTAATGTTGTTATACTTTACGCTTGCATGTGGTACACTGCACGTCCTTACTTATTAAAATGCATGTTATTACTCTAATGTACCTGGTGTTACAGTGGTACGTGGTGTGTTTTTATCTTCTACATCTGGTAGTACGTTACTCTGGGTAGAGTTGGAAGGAAAAAATATATTTTTGTTTTTGTCGTTTTGCATCATCAACATCATATACATCGTCGCAGACGGCGACGACGACGACGACGACGACGACGTTGGTCCCGCGACGAGAGGGATTTTGATGCTTCGAAAACCACCACCAGTACCTGATGATGATGCTTTTGGGTACACTTTCGCGTGAAGTTTCACGCACTTCGCTTTGAAATACTCGTACGGCTCCCCCAACGCGATTTGATGCGCGGTATTATGCGCCGTCCAATACACTACCGATATTTCTCTTCCGGTAGAATTACTACTCGCTCCTGCCGCGAGTTTCAGTAAGTGTTCTCGTAACGGCCCGTATCCGGAAAAGTCGTCTAAATTGATCGTTTTCATCACCCCGATAGAAGACGAAGACAAAGAGGACAAAGACGACGACGAGGAGGTTTTCAAGCTTCCTCCGGGACGAGAGAAGAGAGGAATGCTCGTGTTTTCGCTGAGACAGTCATCCTCCTTTTCCTCGTTTTTCTCGCATACTTCGATAGTGCAGGCGATGTTCGTGCCATCGCTGGAGGTTGTTTGGACGACGCTACTCTTTATTTTCTTCTGCATTCGACGCTCGTATTCGACGCGATGTTGTTCGTACATTTTCTCCTCGCGTAATCGTTGTTGTTTCTCGCCGGCGTCGCTCAGATTGACGCGTCGTTTGGGTAAATGGCGACTTTTCTTTTCTAAAGCGCGCGTGTCCTTGTTTCTGTGTATTAATTTGCTGCTGCTGTTGTGGTTCTTGTTGATGTTCTTATTGTTCTTCTCTGCGGCGGCGATGATGTTGGCTATCGACGCGATGTGTTGCGCGTTGTTCGCCGCTCGAGCTCCGTAACCCCACCGCAAATGCTTCGCGCAGTGCTTGTGTCCCTCCACGGCTAACGCTGAACATCGCCAACTCTTGCCGTCATTTCTCGAGCACTGGAGAGGAATCATAGTGGTAGATGAAAGTGCAGCAGCGGCAGCGGTCTTTTCTTCACGTTCTTTCGTCGTCACTTTTCGTTTCCTGTTCTTGCGAAAGTTGTTGTTATAATTGCTATTATTCGACGACGACGGCGCGGGTACATTTCTTGTGTGCCCTTCTTCTTCTCGCTCGCTTTCAACCGTCTCTTCCAAAATCTGTCTCAGTCGCGCAAACATCGAGTTTTTCACCGCCTCTCTTTCTTCTTCTTCTTCTTTGTATTCTTCTTCTTCTTCTTCTTCTTCTCGTTCTTCCTCCCCGGCGGCGTTGTTGGTTTCCAACACAAATCTCGCCATTTTCAACAAAATCCACTCCTTATTATGCGCCTGCGTCTCTCTTTTCGTCAATTTCTCGTACGCTTTCTGCAACCTTTTATTCAGCGTCTGCGTGCACATCGTTCTGAATCGCGCGTCGCGTTCGATGTTTTCCAAAACAAAAGAAAACCAGCGCTTCGTCTTTCTCGATGATTTCGGCGATATGGTAGTCGCAGTAGCAGTCGCAGCAGTCGCGGCAGTCGCAGTCGCAGAAGTCGCCGCGGATCCCGACGCGCTCATCTTCCCCGCGACGGCGATAAAGCTGTCAATGTTGTTATTCTCCTTGTTGTTATTCTCCGATAAAGAAGTCGTCGTCGTCGTCATTTTTTTCGCCGATATCGATGTGGGCACCCTTTCCTCGTTTATTCCCTCTCGACTGTTCATTTGCGCAAAGTTGACTCAAATTTTGCGGAAGAATAATTATATCTTTCGAAAAGATGTTTCTCTCGACGCACGTATACTTTCGAATGCAAGACGAAAAGACCTTTTTACTACCGCGCGGCAAACAAAAGGAACCGTTTGCGCGACTTTTTTCTTCTTTATATTCTTTATATTCTCAAAGCGCGTTTTGTTCTCTTTTTTCCCGGCACACGACCAGCAAATTGGAATATAAAAAGCGCTCGATGATGAAGTGATGTGACGAGGACAACACGCGCGTATATCGCAAGAACAAAAAGCACTTCTCTCTCTCTCTCTTTGCTCGAAGAAAGCGTCTCGCACTGCTCGTTCTGCTCGTTCTTTGTTATTCGTATTAGCAGTAGTATTCTATGAAAGCGTTATATATAAGTACCAAGACAAATTGGATATTCTTTCTCCTCTTATTCACGTCGCGTGGGAAAGCGACTTTTGGTCCCTTGTTTTGTGGAGTCTAAAAGCGTCGTCTTTTCTCTTTTCTTTATTTTGAACGAACTTTAAAAGCGTTTCTTTCTCGAGTGATTCGGACCGAGTGAGTATAAAAATAAGCAAGCAAGTTTTCAAGAGGGAGGAACACAAGTACGTAATTTAGGGTTCTTTCGGATTTTGTATCGAAATTCGACCGTTTTTCAGTGGTCGACATAATCTTACCACACCGCATCATCATCATAAGATACGCATAAGAAGATTCAAGAGATACGTAACGAAAAGAAGACGAAACGCGAAACGCTTCTTTCACGGTCTTCTTTTTTCAATAAAGTCTTCGCGCGCGCGCGCGCGCGCGCGCGAGAGAGAGAGAGAGAGAGAGAGAGAGAGAGAGAGAATTAAGCTCCCGAGGTGTCGAAAATGAGGCAGACGGTGAGTCTCGTCCCGGTGATGATGATGACGGTATCCACGATCGTCTCAATATCAGGTCCCGCCACCGTCGCAGGGCTCACCTGCCCGTCTGAATCCGGGTGCAACCGGCCGAGGTTTAAACACTCGACTTTGACTATCGCGCCGTATGCCGCCGTCGGGAGCAACGAGATCACCTATCGAGAAAGCAAAAACTTTCCCTCGAATTTGAAGCAATCGGTCGAAACCGGCATCGATATGGCGCAAAAACTACTCGGGAAAGTGAGCGGCGTGAGCGTGTTTTTGTACGAGTCGCAAAGTTCTACCGCGCAAGACGCGTCGGCGTATACGGATATTGATTCGGCGTGGTGCGAAGCCACGCGCTCGGAGATTACGGGCTATTGTTCCGGGTCGCCAACGAACAGAGAGAAGGCGATGGCGGGGACGAACAACGTGTACGCGTCGCACCGAGACGCGTGTCAATCAGACTGTGGGAAAGGTGCGGTAGGTGCGGTGCCAATGGTGATCACTAGTGGATTGCAAGAGGATGGAACGTATTACGACGACGTCGAGAACCAAATGACTACTTTTGCGATACACGAGTACACGCACGCGTTTCAAATGCACTGGGGCAAGCACATTCCGACCTGGTTGATGGAAGGTGGCGCGGTTTTTTTGGAAGCTGTTTTCTCGAACGATAATTCGAGAGCTTCGAGAGAAACGTTTTCCGGGTATTTCAATTCGTACATATTGCCGAATGTGCATGATATATATTCCGACCAAACGAACTTCGCCAACTGGTTGACGAAGTTCGGCTCAGATAGAAAGTGCGGCGACTCCGATCCGCACCCGCCTCCAAACATAATGCCAAACGAAGACGTTGGAGATGCTGGTTATTACAAGGTCGGCGCGCTTGCCGTCGCGTTTGCTATTAACAAAGCGAACGCGAACTACACGGCGAACGGTGGTCGCACTTTCATCGATTTCTGGACAAGCACGGTTGCGAGGAAAGGATTTTGGCACAGCATCGACGTTGTCGACAACGACTATGTTTTCGACGACATGGTGCACTGGCCGAGCGAAGTCCCTGAAGGAAAAGGTTGGAAGAAAGCTCTGTGCGACTTCACCGGCTACGCAACCGTCGAAGCGTTTTACGCCGACTTTGAAGAGTTCGTCGCGCCAAACGGCGCGGTGAAATCCGTGGATGACTTGGCCGCTATCCTCGAAAGCGACGACAGCGTCGACTCCTTACGATCCGAGTTTATAAACGCAGCAGCGACGACGTCGCCCAACGCGTGCGAAGCCGCCCCCCCCCCACCCCCGGGACTCTTGAGCGTGGGTAGCGCCGCTACTTTTCTTCCTCTGAATACCGTGTTCTCTTTACTTCTTTTATTCCTCGGAGGTTTCCTCGTTTTTTGAGAGAGAGAGAGAGAGAGAGAGATTATCTATTAATGACCAATTCATGTGCATGTACGTTAAAATAGCGCAGGTCATTTTCGCGAAGCAAAGAAGAAGAGTTTGGTGATGGACGCTCGCGCTCGCACATTTTTTGTTTAGAACTATGATTTTAAAATGCTATCGAATATATATGTTCTTAAGAAAGTATGCAAAAAGTATGCAGAAGGTATGCAGTGCAAAAACCTTACTCTGCCTTACTCTTAGTACCTATTTGGTACTCCAGCAACTAAGCCTGTGTCAAACCAATACAAAACCGCTAAACCCTGATAGACAAAATGATCTGATACCCTAAGCTCCTCGAAAACCCCCGGACGAAAACGTTTTGATGACCGAAGCGTCTAAAGATGACATCAAAAGTGATGTATCAGCAAAGAACCAGAACAAAATCGGAAGATATGTGTTACAGACGAGATATTCTGGACTCATTCTCTTCTAGCCATTCACACATCCGAGCTCGCAAAGTATAATTTGGAATCAAATTTGTGCTATTGATTTCCTTTCCAGTAAGTGGTGACGTGATCTTACCAGGGTTGTTCTTGACCCATGCAGAGATGGCTTCTCGGTCATAGGTTTGCCCATCTGCCGTAATTACTGGGTCAGAAATTACCTCAAGAGTAATTGAAGAGATGAATTCTGGCGGAACTTCGAATCCTTTGGCATTTGCAAACTTCAACTTTGCCACTACCCTAGTGAACTCCGGACTAAGTAAATGCGAAGAATCATTCGCTACATTATGAGATCTCAAGCACTCATCGTTTCCAACTATCCTGTCGGCTGCTGCAGTGACTACATATTGAGCAGATGTACCTTGTGGAGAAATATACCTCCCATAATAATCTGCAGAACTATTTGAACTTAATTGCAGTGGCAGTGATACAACTGAACGAGTCAAATTTGAATTTGTACCATTAGTAACCCCTTCCACTCCTGGTATATAATAAAGGTTTCGTGGCCCTTGTTTTTTGGTACGGTAATACAATAAAAGAACTAAAAGAACATCACCTGTACCAATTGCTCCTATCAACAAGAGAATTACCATGTCGTCATGATGCAGCGATTTATCCTCAGAGGAACTTCCACTAGTCGACGAACTTTCACTTTCTGCACTACCGTCAGAACTACAAACGCCCGTACCTCCTACACAACACCCTCGAGATATGTAATCCTGTGTATTAGATACAAGTACGTTCTCCCAAAAACTATATGGAAAGTTAGCCCCAGAACACAACAATGGAGTCACTGTTTGAAACGAACAGCTTGAGGAACCGGGAGAGCCACAAATCCCACCTTCGGAGCTGTCGTCACGACGCAGCGCTTCAATCAGACAAGCTTGCTCCTCAAAATTTATCTTGGGACATGTAGCAGTTGACACGAGAATCATCTCACTCAGAACCGCTTTGTAACAATCTGTACCACCGACAGCTTCTTCGAGTTCAGAAACTGTAAAATCAACACCAACAACACCGATCCAAAGTGGCGGATTGGAAGAACGATCAAAAACAGGTGTCGATACAGTCGTACCCATGACTCCGGATGAATATAAATAAGGCTCCACCCAAGTTGTAAAATTCATATTTTCAGCACCACCTTGCAAAATTGCATACAACTTATAGTATGACGACATCTGCTGTATCAGATCGCCACCGTCTGGAATGTTGGCATATATACCACCAGAAGTACACGCGATTGCTTTTGAAGTAGCCGTATCAGCATTCGCACCAAGAGCGTACGAAAAAATCGTCGAACTAAAAATATTCTTCTCAGCTATATGTGTGTAAAGATCAGTGCCAGCTTTGCCTTTTGTTGGTACCCCATCAGATAAGAATAGAATTGCGCGGTGACAATTTGAACTTATTTCAGTTGTTTTACTGGATTGAAACAAATCGTATGCCTTGTCAAATGCCGCCTCAAAGTTTGTCAGACCGCCATAGCTCGATTCCTCCAACGCTCGCAGCACCATTTCTTTATTTTCTTTCGTCGCTCTCATGAGGGTTGGGAAACCAAGAGTTTCTGCAGTATTTGAGAAAAGCACAACGCTAAAGTGGTCTCCAATAGTGAGCGTATTGATTACGGACTTTGACGCATTGACCGCGAGATCCCATCGATTGTGAGATTGCATTGACTCCGACCTGTCGATGAGAATACCAACGTCCTTTGGTCCACTTGACGCAGCAACAAACCACGGTCGAATCCTCGTATCCATGATGCCGCAAACCTCAGAGTGTTGTGCAGGCCATATCCTGAACATCCCATTTGAAGTACCAAAGAACGTTTGCGGGGGTTACAAAATTCTATCTGAAGCTTTCTCTAAATTTTCCGCAGTATTCCTGAACGTTTCTGTCATAGTGTTAGAATAGCATATGTCCTCTTTCAAATGCGCATCTTCTGGTTGGCTTGTTTGTGCGTTCAAGAGCTGTGAAGGAATCCGTATGTTTGTTTGAGAAAAATCATAAGTCTTTCCACATCTCCACCATCTGCTGTTCTCCACATCTTTGCAATCCGCGACGTAGTCCGTTCTGCACTCCTTCGTGTCCCCACAAAATGTAGATTTACACTCGTGAAAAGATACGCAAGAGGAGAGGCGATTGCACCTATCGGCATAGATGTTTCACGCTTCTCGAGCAACAGAAAGTGCCATAGATTCCATTTCATTCATAAATATGCGAAGATTTAGCACCGATGCATCACTGATAATAGCGAGTTGAAGCGCAAACGTGGCTATGCTTTTCAAAGAGATAGCAGAGAATCCTTTCCGCATTTGTGCACGCTTCATTTTTCTTGGGAATACGCGCAACCACCTTTTTTATTGAAGTCAGAATTTTAGAAGTCAGAATTTTCAAGTGAAAAAATGAAGAAGCACTTTACGCCCATCAAGGAACACTCTGAAGCCTCGGAAGACCAGGAAGACTAAAGAAAGTAAACAATACTAGCTAACACTCACGCATTCATTCAGCATAAATCCCGATTGTTCCGCAAACCCACATACCCTCGCAACAAACGAGCTCCAATCGGCTTCAAGGTGGTCCCGTCCGCAACTTCGGGAACTTTTCGCGACTTTTGGAAAAAAAAACGACGACGACGATTAAAATCGGTTTCTAATTCTTTACTTACGAGTAGAGCCGAAGGCGACTTTCATTGATTAAGATGATTAACGGGGTAGTATACTCCCCAATATCAGTTTTGGGGTGCACAAAAGACGCGAAGAGAAGAAGAGTTATAATAAAGAGCTGTTGGATTCTGCAATACAAAATTAGGTCCATTGAAAAAGAAATCCAACTACATGCATACAATACGTCTCTTTGTTGCTCCTGCGCACGATCCTAACTTAAAAAACACGAGAACGATGCAATCGAGGAGGGCCGGTGGACAAGAAGTTCCACAGTGCGGTGCGATTACGTTTACTCTCTCATTTTTTTGTGCTATATGCTTTATCGGTCGCGAAACGCACATGCATGTATACTTCATCGGTCACCAAACATCATCACCTTATTCCTCGTTGTCTTCAACCCAACCGTTTCTGGACAGCTTGCTTGTTCTTTGAGAACGTACTCAATCGAACTCTTTCAGCCTTAGCGGCGGCGGCGGCTTGTTCATTTCTCTTCGTCTCGGCCGCCTTAATGTTCGCTTGTGCGACTCTCTTCATCTCCGCCGACTTCTTTGCCTCCTTGGCTCTCTTCACCGCCTCAGTGTGCTTCTTTGCGTCGGAGACGACCTTATTCGCCATGCGTATTGCCTCCGCCTTTTGAGCCGTGGCTTTCTTGGCGTTGGCGTCAGCTTTGCGCATCATCACCGCATCTCTTTGCTGTTTCTCTAAGGCTTGCGCTTGTTCCATTGCCGCTTCTCTTTGCTTTTTCATGTTCACTTTCACTTTGGTCTTGTATTCGGCGTCTCTTCTCGTCTCCTCCACTCTAGCCTTGCGGGCCGCTTCTCTCTTGGCCATCTTCGCCTCGGCTGTCTTGACATTCGATTGGGCCTCTCGCTTCATCTCCAGCGACGCCTTCTCAGCATTCTGTTTCTTCACCTTCAAGGCTTTCTTCGCAGCCTCGGCTTGCATCTCCGCGTCGAATACAACCTTATCCGAGGCACGGAGCGCCTCTGCCTTTTGAACCGCGGCTTTCTTGACGTTGGCATCAGCTTTCTCCTTCATAACCGCATCTCTTTGCTGTTTCTCCAAGGCTTGCGCTTGTTCCATTGCCGCTTCTCTTTGCTTTTTCATGTACACTTTCACTTTGGTTCTGTAGTCGGCGTCTCTTCTCGTCGCCGCGGCCTTAGCCTTGCGGGCCGCTTCTCTCCTTGCCGCGGCCGCCTTGGCTTGTTGCGCTTTCTTCTCAACCCTCAAAGTATTCTTTGGCATCGTCGTGGTCGTCGCCACCGCCGAAACTTGCGCGATTTCAGTCGCCCCCCTTGACATCTGAGACAGAGGAGGATGCGTGAGTACTAACGGTCAGCCTTTCTCGCGTCACTCGCGCCCTGTGGTACGGAGGGTGCGGTCGGGCGAGTTTGTGGTACAGAGAGAAAAAGAACGGTCTCGATATCCGAGAATATCCTCGCCGCGGAAACGCGCGCACGGGAAGCTCACGCGAACGCAAACGAGTACAAAACCAAAGAAACGACTCGACAAAAACGCACCACTTCTGTCGCGGAAGATCGCGTCGGTGCGCTCAGCGCCACCACCGCCGCGACGATCGCCGAGACCGCTTTCCCCGCGATGGTGACAGTGGGCTCATCGTCATCATCGCGCTTAGCGTCGGTCTCGTCGTCGCGAATGGAAGAGGAAAACACTGCTCCCTCGCTCCTCGGTCTCGTCGCTTTTACCCCATTGCGAGACGGCCGGGTCCCGACGACCAGTCGCGGCGTCGTGAAACTCGGCAAAGCCGCCATCGTTTTTGTTATGGCGATGATGAGGTTGAGAGTCCGTATCTCGCTCATGAGTATAAAAATATTCCGCATCAGATTTTTTTTAATTTAGGGTGTTATATACAATGAAGAAAGTATGCAAAATTAAAATTGTATGCAAAAATGTATGCTGTCCAAAAGACCTTACTCTTAGAGACCACAGAAGAAAGATGAAGTAGAAAAGAGTTTGGATGAAGAGGACGACGTGAACGACATGGAAAACGCTGTACAGTTTCGCACTTTGATGAAAGAAAAAGGATACTGTTTTTTTTTCAAGACTTGTTAAGGGAAACTCCTTTGGTAGCCCTTTTGTCCTCACAAAATAATTATCCCGTAGTGGTAAGGCTACGTCTATACGCGACTATAATTGCGGTGAGCGAGCTCGTAGTTTCGGTAGGTTTTGGTGACTCACGGAAGCTTGAAGGTCAGCAAAGTAAGGGGTTGGGAAGGTACATATTTGTTTACAGGTGTTAAGGTACTCGATAGTTTTGTCTGAAGGTTGAAAAGAGGACACGTGTCATATTCTAGAAAATATTTTTTTTAAAACCGAAAAACTTCTTCGAGCCCGGGTACTTCGCCTCTTTGAGCATTTGTTCCTTCTTCTGGACCATCTGTGCCTTAAATTTCTCAAAATCGGCGGCCGAAACCTTTCCATATGATGCGCTGCGGTAATGTAAAACAATTGACAATGTAAAAAGATATTGTAGGAAAAGTGTCACCGTTCTGGGATTTTCTTCCCCTCAATTGTTGCTTCAGCTTCCTCTTCACTTCCGATTTTGGTAGTCTCCTCTTCTTCTGCCGTTTCTTTCTCGACATCATTCTTGGATGATACATTCGCGGTGGTGTTCTTACGAGGAATCTTGATGCGATTGATAACAGTCACCGGGGTCACAAATATAGAAGTGGTTTGCTTCATAGAGATCATCGTGCTTAAGTGCTTGAAGTGAAGCAAATAAAAGGAAAATGGCACGTGTCAATAGATTTTTTTGGATCTCACTATTCAAACGCGTACGACGGCACTTTAACATCAAGTAAATATGGCAGACACACAAAAGACAACCACAGGTGCAACTGTGATTACGAATTCGTATGCCCCTAACAATGGCCTATTCAACTGTTTTGACGATATAAGCTCGTGTCTTCTTGGTTCCTTGTAGGTTATTTAATTTAGATCAATTTATTTAATTAAGTAATTTAGATCGTCTACTTTATCCTCTGCCAGTCACTACGTGGAATAGTCGACGTAGTGGTTACACTTACCTTACAACACGCGTATTTTACCCTGTCGTTGTATAAATCGATCATACATTGATTAACCTGCCTTCCTTCTTCACCAACAGCTGCGAGGGGATAAATCTTGGTATGTTGGCTAGTAAAACTGAAACAGGCGACATCTTTTCAGTGTGATGCATTTGGACTATACTGGCACAAGGTGGCTGTCACGCATGTTATGCACCAGGAGTGATCAATACTGCAGTTGCAATGTATGGCGTAACGGAAGAGCCCGTGGATTGTCCTACGTATTGTTGTTGTGGCCCATGCACGACCTGTCGCGCTCACAGAGAGGCGCGTCTTGTTTAGTGTAAAGTTACTGTTGCTCGTTGTGTTACGGTTCTTCGCCCACCGTTTAACTGACTCTCTCTTCTTCTTCCAGGTTGACGCACGGATTAAATTGGGAGTCACTCCAGTTGGGTCACAAATCACTATCGCTCAACCAGTGATTATGACAGCGCCAACCCCGGTCTCTGCAAACAAATAAACGAGCAAACATCAGGACTATGTGGTAGTCCTTTTGTCGATCCAGTATTGGGTACACAAGAAAAGGGGAGTCTCAATTCAATGATCCCAAAATCAAGTTACTAACTACTAGTAGTAAAGATTTCATTTCTATAACAAAGTAAGTCACAGTAAAAATGTTCATGCATACAATTTTTTATCTTTTACGAAATAAACCTCTCGACCGAATCAAATTCAAAGCTCGTGTATTTATTCGTCGTACGTGTTAGTCTTTTGGGGTAACAAAAAGTATGGGTCGGTGTTGCGGCCCAAGCGACTGCTTGGAATCGACACCGGATCCTCCGGCGGTGATTCACCCCGACCCGACCGGCGCGTCGAGATTCGTCGTGAAAAAATGCTCCCGATTTAACAAGGATTACGTCGTGTATTCGAAGCGCGTGAACGAGTCGAAGAAGTGGCTGTTCTTGAACCAATCCCAGGACAAGACAACGGAAAAAGGCGGCGAAAAGTGGGTGTACGAACTGGAGAACTACGTCAGGGAAGACCCGGCGTTCCCGAAGCGAGGCGAGATTCTTTGGAGATGCGTGTACAACGAACGGCCAACGTTTCGATTCGCTCGAGTCGAAAGAAACTTTGGGAGTGGGTCATCGCACCAAGTCGAGAGCCAATTCGACGAGGACAAGGACGCGGAATACACGGGACCGCGGACGTATTACGCAGAGGGCGAACTCGGCAAAGATTATTGCGAAGCGCACAAGTACAGAATGCAAAGCGAAGCGAAATGTCGTTCGATTAAAGTCGATGGATTCGAGTATACGTTCGTGTGCGACTCGCGAGGATGGGTGTCGAAAGAGCAGTGCTACTGGCTCGAAGAAGAGGTCGAGAGAGACAAAGAGGGAAACGTTGTACATCGGGAAATGGTGGAGAAATCGAGCACATCGTACGATTCTCGAGTGTCCAAAATCAGTTACGTCGTGTACGATAAGGACAAAAACGTGCTCGACGAGTTCGCGTGCACCTCGGGCGGCGACGAGGTCGGCGGGCGTCTCGGTCAAAGCGAGATACACTCGAGGTGCTTCGACGCGTCGTTCGAATAACATAAATTTTTTAACGGATGGCTCTGTGGGTTCGGCACGTGGACGCATCGCGTGCACACGAAAGAAGGCATCGATCCCGGTTTTGCGCTCATCTTTGGGCACATTTGCTGTACGGAATTCGGACCGAGAGAAATTAAAAAGGACTTAAACGCTGACCTACCGTTTTGATGAAGAACGATGACAAGAACGACGACGATGACGACTGGAATTACGTTTGATGCATTTAATAAAAATCACTGTATAAAACCGTTGGGATAAAAACCCCCGCGTGACCGAAAGTTCGTCTGCCGCGATCAGCGGGTGCGCCTGCCACTCGACGTGTCAGAAGTGTGGTTACAATTCTGATCCAATTGAGGCAGATGACTGCGTAACTTGTGCGGATGGATCGCATGTTATCACCGCAGTATATGCTGATGGGACTGGGACCTGTGCTCCTCCTCCTCCTCCTCCCCCGCCCCTACCATCGTCCACATCTACTCTGACCGGTCTCCTCGGTCTGATTTCTGCGAGTGTGGTCGCCTTTGCGCTTTTATAACACGGTCTAACAATTTATTAGGGGTTTGGTGCCGAAGAAGCTTCCCCATTCTTATTACGAGAGTACTCACAAGGTGTGAGAGAGACCGTGTATTATTTTAATTATATAAATTTTACCTAACCAAAATCGTCATTATTTTTGACGCACATTTTTACAATTTTTTTATTCACCTAAACTTGTAAAATTACGAAAATCGTGCGATAAAAGTGAAGCATATTCACGAAAATATTTTGATAGATTTGATAGCGAGTAATAAAAATGAATACATGCTTTTATACATAACATTGTTTCTATATCATGGGTAGAGTAGATGTACCCTTCTCTACCCTACTTTGATAGAGGAAGGATATACACACCACGAAACTTAGGGGTAGGGTACATATTTTTAGTACTACTTAAATTATATTTGAACAATCTTTACAAAGTCAAAACAAGAAAGTGGAAATAAGAAGATGTTTATAATACAAAAATAATTTCTTTGAAAAAGTCTACCCGTGGGCTTACTCCCGTCATCCGCCTATGCTCTCTGTTTCAAGTTGTCTGTGCCAGAATATTTTGACCTTACAAATGGGGTAGCACTGCCTTCGATCTGCCTTCGTACTAAGATGGTAGCGTGTGTTTTATCTACCTACTAGTAGTACCTGTTAATAGAGGTCCAGGTACTGTCAGTAATTAAAGGTTTAGGGTTTTGTCGTGTTTTTTTTTCAACACTATAACACCTTTTTTCCTTGGAAGTGTCAACACTAAAAATTACGCACGCGTCTTTGATTCGCACTCGACATGGTCGCTGCTCAAGACGCGGAGACGACTCCCCTGTTAATCTCGAAGAAAAGAGATGCGTTTTCATCGTCCGCATCGTGGAAGAAGAAATCTATCGTCGTTGGGGCGTTCTTCGTCGCGGTCGCGTGTCTCGCCGTCGTCGTCGGGACGATACGGGATCGCGGCATCGGCGAGGCGCCTTTTTATTCAATTCTCGGGAATACTGCCGCGAGGAGTACGCTTGGATCCTCGAATGGAATCGCGTTAAGCGTGGCCTGTTCCCCGGGGGCGCGAATTCCGTTCGACGTCAAAAACTACTTCGGCGTCGTCGGGGCGAAGTTGATCACGAAATCCATGTCCTCGGATTTCTCGTTTGAGTCTGGAGTGGACATGACCGAAACGTCGTGCGGGTCGTACGAACTCGCCGACGCGTCGAAGTATCTCGTCGACGGCGAACAGTTTGGTTTCTTCTTGTATCGCTTGGATGGCAGCGGATCACCGATCAAAGACATCGGGTGCGAGTCGATCGAGGAGGACGGTCGATGCCCGGTGCACTCCTCGCCAATCACGGATACGGTTGGCGGGCCGTTTGCATTGAGTTCGTGCACGAGTTCGTTTACCACTGATGGCGTGACATTTTATAACCGCGTGTACTCGAGTGGTGAAGATACGACTGGGTACACGTGGGGTGCCTGCGACAGCGCATGCGGGTTGACGCAACCGGGTGAATGTTCAGAGACGATCGAGGAAGCAGACACGACGTTTTACGTGTCAGGCGCGTTGACGTTGTCGGGAGACGACATCTCGACCGCGGTCACGGATCATGAGGATTCTTTGAAGGCATTCATCGCGTCCGCTGCTGGAGTTGACGCGAGCCAAGTTTCCCTTATCGTTTCGGCGACATTAGGGGGTAAACGCTTATTTTTTTTAACGAAAGCGGCGGTGAAAGAAGCTAAAATGGCAAAGCTTGGGAGCACGGCTTTGGTCACGGTGACGTATGAAATTATGGTTTCGGAAGAAAGCGAGGCAGAAGAGGTTTCGACCGCGTTGACAAACGCCGATTTCTCCTCGGACAAGTTGAATTCTTTGTTGAGCACGAAGGTGACTTCGTACGAAAGGACTTCTGAACCGTCCTGGAACGATGAACAAACCATCGATGAGACGGCTCAAAATGAATCGTTCGAAGCGCTTAGAACGAAGACGGAAAAGGCGAAAGCCGCGGCGGAGGAAGCGGAACACTTGGCGAAAATAGCCAAGGAGGAAGCTGAAGCTGCCGAAAAGGCGGCAAAAGAGGCTGCTGAGAAAGCTGTTGCCGAGAAAGAGGCGGCGGCGAAGAAGGCCGCGGAAGAAGAAGCGGCGAAGAAAGAGGCAGCAGCAAAGGCCGCAGCGGAGAAAGCGGCTGCGGAGGCGGAGGCGGCTGCGGCAAAAGCCAAGGCAGAAGCCGAAGCAGCAGCGAAAGCCGAGGCGGAAGCTAAGGCGGCCGCGGAAGCTGCGGAAGCAGCAGCGAAAGCCAAGGCGGAAGCCGAAGCTGCAGCGGAAGCCAAGGCAGAAGCTGCCCGCCTCGCGGCTATTCGCTATGTTCACGGTGCGATCACCATTACTGGTCACGATTTGGTCGGTGTCATGGACACCCCACTGGCGAAAGAAGAAGCGTTGGAATCCATTGCGCAAGAGGCGAACGTGACCGCAGGCCAAGTCTCCGTTCACATGTCCACTTCGGCGGGGCTTGGTGGCGTACTCTCCAAGTTGACCTCTAAACTTGGCGATAAATATGAAACGACGACGATTGAATTCCAAGTGAAATGCCCGACCAAGAAAGAAGCGAAGAAGGCAAAGCGCTTGATCAATCGCTCCATTGAGGAAGACGATCACATCCAAGACTTCAAAGATATGGGCATTGAAATCACCTCTTTCAAATCTGCCTTGGCTACGACCATCAACAAGGAATCCGTCGATTTTGGTCAAGGACACTCCACGGGCGTTGCTGGCTTGCACCACAACGCCACGGAAGCGAACGCGATGATTCGCGAACAGGAAGAAGAAGCTGAAAAAGCAGCCAAGGAACTCGAGGCAGCCGCGGCTGCTGCCGAAACTCCTGCGGCTGCCGCCGACGCACAGAAAATCGTCGACATCGATCTCGAAAAAATCGGCATCATCAATCCTGCAAACTACACAGGCAAGCAACAATACACCATCGACGGTTTGAAATGCGAAGCTTGGGACAGCACAAGAGCGCAGAAATGGAGCTACACGGCGGAGAAATTCCCCGAGGGCAACTTGGGATCGCACAACTATTGCCGCAACCCGGCAGGAGACAACATGTTGTGGTGTATCACCTCTGAAAAATCAAAGGCGACGAACAGTTACTGGAACTGGTGTGTTCCGAAAGGGTGCGAGCCAAAAGGAGATGGCACGACCGTCTCCTGGTGTCACGGTGTGGATTACCGAGGCGATCAAGGAACGACTCGGTACGGGTTCAAATGCAAAGATTGGAACAACACCAAAACGCATCCTTCAAAGTTCCCGGATTCCGGTCTCGAAGGTCAAACCTGTCGCTCAGCTATCCAAGCGTACGGGTACGAAAAGCCATGGTGTTGGGTGCAAGAAAACATCCATAATTATTGGTGGGATTATTGCAACCCCGAGTCTGTCACCGTGGATTAAAGTGAAACGGCTTGATGAAGGTTCGAAGTGTTCCAAAGAAGGAGCTCGCAGTGGAACAAAAATAAAGAAACAGAAGGAAGTTGTTATACGAAAATCGTGCGATAAAAGTGAAGCATATTTACGAGAATATTTTTGACTCAGTACTTTATGGACCGGGACCAAATATATTTATGTACCGAACAACAGTATGACAAGTACCTAAATCTAATTTTTACACTCATACCGAGCATAAGCATGAAGCTTTAAACAATCTCGTAAGATACTTTCATGCCAATTTCACCATCAGCGTGATAGGGTACCAAACCTCTGAAGCTGAATTTATTGGCGAGATATTTTCTCAAAGCCTTAATATCAACAGGTTTTTTAATTAAATTATAACCAAATACCCCATCATTCGTGACTTTTTCCTTTGGTACAAAACTCCAACACTTTAGGTCAACGCGTTTATCAGAACTTCTAAGATTAAAAAATTCGAACAATAAAAGGGTTCCGGGTTCCCTGTCACTCGGAATCGACGAAAGCGTGATACCTGACCGAATCGCAAGGAACCCATCTTTGGACACATTTAAACCGTCGTCGCTGTTTGGGACACAGACAATATCTTCCTGTAGAAGACAATGAGTATGATTATGGTATGATGGTTTGAAAGTTGCGTATTTGAAGGAGTACAACTGAAGAAAATGCAAACAGTTGTAAAGGAAGCACACACACTTTTTCTCGTTTTCTTCAAACCCCGAAATACCACACAAAGCACTCCTTAAGTTTTCGGTTTTTGCAACTTTTTCACCTTCCAACATGACTTGAGAACTTCCTGAAGACCTCCGAAGACCAGGTCATTAAACCTTCAGTCGTGATTAGGTTTGATGTTGTGTATCCTCGTGTCTCCCTGAAGACCCTGAAGAGCAAAAGTGTTCTTTTTTATTCTTTCTTTTATCAATAATATTTAAAATATAAAAAGGTCTTCAAGGTCTTCATCAAAAGCACGGACATTACACACACTCAAATCAAAACACGGCTGAAGAGACGTTGGCGAAAAAGGTCTTCAGTGGTCCTCAGGGTCTTCAGGAAAAAAACATCAGCAGAGAAAATATGAACTTGCCGAAAAAAATATTTTCTCCACCTACGATAAAGAAAGAATGAGCTTCAGAGAAGGCATAGTCTATAAAATATCGTCACCAAACACCGACAAGATATACATCGGATGTTCGAGCTTACCGCTCAAAAAAGCAGTCTCGGGGCTTCGTGCGTGTGCGAAGTTTCGGAAACTCTCGTGTAACATACTTTTCCAGGCGGGTGATATAAAGAGTGAAATATTAGCAAAGTTTCAGGATATAACAGTCTCCGAAATGCGAAGGCAAGTGGGTATCATTCAAACGAAGCATCTCGACAAATGTGCGTGAATACGAACCGCGCAGGACGGACGAACGCCGATAGATACCAGGAAACGAAAAGACAATTAAAGAATTATCAGGAAAACAAATACTCGTGTAACAGGAGACATGCGTTGGTGAATATGCGAACGAGAGGGTTACCACCACGACCTAAGACGATACTCAAATACAACATCACGGATGAAGAAATCGCAGAATGTTGTAGAAGATGATAATATAAATGTAAAAAAATATTCTCAGGAAATAATATATGGAGAACGAACGTAAGTTGTTGAAAATCCCGCTCGGCTTCCGATCCAAAATTCCCAGGCGAGGTATTCGCGAGTACCAACTCTCTGAGAACTTTGCGAGACACAACGCCTTATGTAAAGCAGACGAAAACTACGGGATACTTATGGGTAAACCGAATAACGCGATATGTTTAGACTACGACATTTACGACTCAAACTGTGAGGACAAACAAAAATATACGCTCGAGTATTTTAAGAAAGTTTGTGGCGACAACGTGTGCGTTTGCGGGACGCCCAGTGGTGGAGTCCACGTGATATTCCAGTACGATTCTCGTTTTGATAGTTGGAAAAATGCGATCAAAATCAATGGGTTCATAGACATACGAACGACGGGTGGGTACGTTTGTGGGAACGGGTGTGAAACAGAAAAGGGGACGTATCGTCGTCTTAACGGGAACATTTTGAAGCTGACGAAAATGCCCGACATCTTCTACGAGATGGTCGATAGAAACATATCTAAGAATGTTAAACAGAAAACATCGCATCGGGTTAGGAACCAGGAAACCCCAGGCGATGTCGAGAACGCTTTGAAAAAGCTCGGATTCACGGGCATATATTGGACGACAAGTTATGGGTTCAAGTGCGACCAAAACTCAGGAGAGTGTCCCTTGTGTGGGAAAGTTTCGCACAACTCGAACAACTTTTGCGTCAAGGAACACGACCCGACGGGCGATTGGTACGTCAAAAACTTCAGCCGAGCGTGTCGCTCGACGAGGTTTCTTCAGGGTACGAAAAATAAACTTCCGAGTTTCGCTTTTGTGTTATAACACTCAATAAAATATGAACTTTGAAAAATAAAATCTCGCGCTATATTATGGGAGAATCCATAAAAGAACAAACGTATGAAGAAACCAAGACCGAGTTTGAGAAACACGTGTGTCGAATTGATGATGTCTTGTTGTATCCGGTACTGGACACCAAAAAAGAACGAACGCTCTATACCTTACTCCAACTGAAGGAGCGGTTTTCGCACCTGAAATATTTGGAAGGAAAAACGGAACACAAGTTCGTTCCAGAGTGGGCGGACGACCCGAACAAAAAAACGTTCAGGAAGATGGAAATTGTGCCGAAGAACTGCCCTCCCGACGTTTATAACCTTTGGGAAGGATTTGATATAGAAGGGAAGAAAAACACATCGAAAGAAACGGGCGATATCCAACCGTTTCTCGATTTGCTTTGGGATATGAGTGGAGGAGATGAAACTGTTCAAAAGTACCTTTTGAAGTGGATTGCTTTTCTGTTTCAAAATCCCGAAAAGAAACCGAAAACGGCATTGGTGTTTCAATCGGCGGAAGGAAGTGGGAAGAATGAGTTTTGGGGCTTTATTGGCAAACTTATGGGGAAGGCGACGTATTTAGAAACGTCCAACGCCGAAAGGGATATTTTTGAAAAACACAGTTTAGCTCTTCAAGGACGCAAACTCGTTTTCATAAACGAGATGAATAAGAACATACACAAAAGCTACGAGGACCGAATGAAAGGTTTGATTACGGATACATCACTCTACTTGCGACCACTTCACAAACAGGCGTACGAGGTTGATAACCTGGCGGGTTTTGTTCTCGCAGGAAATAACCGGCTTTTGGTTTTGGTAAAACAAAACGAACGAAGGTTCGTGTTGGTTGAAGTTCGTGGCGAGTATTTACCAAACAAACCTGAACACAAATCGTTTTGGTCGAACTGGTTCCGTTGGAAGGAAGATGCGGAGAATCAAATCGCCGTATACGAATACCTTATGAATATAGAAACGAATGAGAAGTATCTCATAACGGAGCGTCCGAAAACGCGGTACTATCGCGAGATGATCCAAAAGTGTCTCCCGCCCGAAATAAAGTGGTTGGAACACCTCATGTGCGAAGAATTCCCCGAGGAGTTTTGTCCTGGAAATAGAAACCAACCTCTTGTGCATCCCCGAGAAGAAACGAAACTTTCGTCGAGTACACTCATAGCGAAATATGCGAGTTATATTCGGGGTTGGCGAATTTCGGAACCGACGGACGCTCAGTTCGGGAACAAACTCAAAGATATGGTTGAGAGGGACGGTTTACCGTTCACGAAAGGGAGGAACGAGGTTGGAAGGGTCGCATGGACGTTCTCGAGACGGACAGTATATGATTGGCTGAAGGAAAAGGAATACACAGAATATTTGTTGGGGAACGAAGACGACGAGTACGGAGGAATGACGCCTCCTGTTGGAACTGAAGGTATGAGACGAGAGTTTGATATTTGGCGAGATTAATTTAACTATCCATACCCCCATTATAAGATACTATTTTTTTTCTCAAGTAATTACTATCTTAGTATGGACAACAATAAATATATCATAAAAAATTAAAGTACAATCACCCGTCCTTTCTTCGCTTTCTTCTTTGCCTCTTCCTCACGTTTTCTTTTCTCGAGTACCTTCGACCTCGTTTGAACCATTTCGGGTTCGTCGTAGACGAGTTTTTTCTCATCTATCTTAATCATATTCTCGACGAGTATGGGTTGGATTTTGCGCACGTATAATTCGGTCGCAAGAGGTGAATGTTTCATCGTCTCGGATAACTTAATTACGTCCTCTTCCTTGATTTTTTCCGGGATATGTGCGTGTCGCAGAAGATTAATCGCACCAGGCGTTTTCGTTTGACCCATAACTTTACCGTCCTTGACACCCGCCTCAATGAGCCACGCCGCGACCGTCGCGGACATTTTTCCGTCCTTCCCGAACGTTCCAAACAAATGTTCGCCGTTTCGCAACTTTTGTCGCGCGATATAGTTCGTTATGAGTTTGGACGTCGCCTCGCTAAACCGAACGTCCACGCGTCCGAAAAAGTCCATCGTCTTATACACGTTCAAATATATCGTCCAGAGACCTCGATTTCTCACGATATAGTTCATCGTTTTCTCGACGTTTCCCGTCATCTTCGGCGGGTTGATGACGATTCTTCCCAAATCGTCACGACTCGGGAACTCCTCGTAGATGGATATGTAGAGAAACTCCTTACTGTCTCTCCCAAACGTGTTCTTAAACATTTTCTTAATATCCGTGAACCCGTACGGGATTGCGTATTTTCTTTTATCGGCAATATACGAATCCGCTTTCTTTTTGGCGACGGCGTTAAAATTGTTTAACCAATTTAAATCCGCCTGGAACTCGGGTAACAAACCTGGGAAGTTTCGGTACAGCACGAAGAGCGCTTGATTTGTTGAGAGTGTTGTTGAGGGATTTGATACCTCGTTATCGCGTATCTTCCTCAGTACTGGTCCAACTCGCTCTTTTTCAAACACCGCCGAACGTCCTTCAAACACTCGACAGGCATAAACCTCTTGAGGAATAGGTAGACTTGTCCCGACCTCCAATCGTCCTCCTTCCCGAACCGCGCTTTAATTGTGCTTTCCTTCGCCTTTCTACCCGTAATACCAATCACCCACGACGTTGGGTTTCCGTCTGGTCCTCTGTTCCACACGTAGTCGTGAAAAGTCTTCAAAGCAAACTGTTGTCCTGGCGGAACGGCGAGTATTTTTCCACGCTGTTCTACCATAATTTTCTTGAATGACTGAACGAGTTTTCGTTCGTCTTCCTTGACGTTCTCGGTCAATTGTTGTTGTTTCATGTATTGCTCTTGGATACGCTTCGTTTCCTCGTTGACGGCCATCTGTGGTGCGTATGCAGATGGCGCAAACGAAATGGTGAGCGGAGGTAAATTATTTTCTTTTCGTATTGCGTTCACCTCAGCGTTTGATATTTTGTATTTTTTTGTTGTTTCCTGCTGAGGAATCGACCCTTCACGTATTCTATTAAGAATACGTTTCCTGTTAAAATTGTATTTGTTCGTATCGTCGCTCATATGCTTACGCATAGCGACGGCCGATTGCTTCATCGAGAGTGTTCTGCTCATTGGTTGTTGTATATATCATACCAACATTTTATTTCTCGAAGATTATACGCGCTGTCCTGAATATTTTTTATTTTTTTCTCAGGCTAAAGTACCAGAAGAATATGGCTCCCAAGAAACCAAAAGTTAAGAAAAGTATTAAGAGACGCGTGAAAAAGAAGGTTGCTGAACCCGCGAAAAGCGTCATCGAGCGAACAATCCGCAAACATCCTATGCTGAGACAAGTGCAGAAGGAAATGTGCGAGTTAAAGAAGAAAGTTAAAAAATACAAAAAATAATTTATAAATAGTTTCAACGTGATTTATACATGTTGCGTTCAAAGTATTTATGGATGGACGGCGTGATTAAATCTACATTCTCACGAACATACGAACCCGATACGCCAAGTTTCACCACGAACTTCTTTTCAAATACCGCGAAAGTAATATCGTGTGGTATTGATAATATTACCAACCCACACGACAGTTATTCTGTCCGATTGGCAAAACCTGACGATACAATTTTAGATACACAAGTACTGAACGATACGTCCGCATTCTTCCTTCAATTTACAGAAAGTGATTACGGGACCTACGATTATAAGTTGCTCCTATCCAAATGGACGATAACTTCAACATCTAACCCGAATATCCCACCCGAAAGCTATCGGGTAGATACAGTTATAGCAACACATACTCAACTGTTTCCTTGCCCCGAACCAACTTTTACAACCAGTTGGACGAAATCTGGTCTTGTCATCAACGCCGATCTATCATGTATTACGGGCGCACACCCAGAGTTCTACGCGTATCTTTGTAGAGATGACGGGACGACTCAACCCGTTATCGCTCTCGTAATCGCCTGCGTTCAGATGCTCACCCACGATGAATAGACCGAGTAATTTCGATACATTCGCAGACGTTGCGCACCTGTGCGTGTGCACCTCACCTTCTGCAGCGGCCTTATTCATCGGTCGAAGCCAATTTTTCAAGCACATGTTAAATTCTGAAAACGCCTCCCTCGCGGTGACGACGTCGATTCGCGCGCACGCGACCATGGCGCTTGAAATGCCTCTCTCACTAAGAGCATCTGTGCCTACATGTTCTTCGAGCAGTCGAGCGAATGTGATCCAAAGCTTTCGTCTTGAAAGTAAAGAAATCATCGAGACTCGACCGCTGACGCATTCTTTTGACACCGCCACCAACAAAACCAATGCAGCGATCGTGCGCAACAACAGCAAGAATAACAACACAGGTAGAAAGCAAAGATCGTTAACCTTCGTCAACGTGGCAACTCCGTCGAAAAAAGCCTCGGAACCACCGAAGGGACCTAAAAGATCCGCGGTGGAAATCATCAAAGAAAACTCGGACTTTTTACGTCACCCTCTGATCGAGCAGTTGGCAACGCCAGAGACGTTCATCTCAGAAGACGCCGCGCAGTTGTATAAATTTCACGGCGGGTGCCAACAAGACGATCGGGAAAAGCGTTCGTTCGGACAAGGAAAATTTTATCAATTCATGATGCGAACGAAACAACCGGCTGGATTGGTGCATGTAAATGGTCATATTATTGCTTGGCGAGTTTTTTCATCCTTCTATTTCTCGCAATTATATGCTTGACACTTTCGTGATCGATGTAATCCGAGGTAGAAAGTGCTTGCCACTGATTCAAGGCAATCGTCGATGCCTCGAGTTCTGCGACAGTTTTCTCTCGCCTTTCCATGATGCGTTCGTCGAGTTCAGGATCCGCCGCACGCATCAAGAAGAGCGTCATGGAGTGAATTTCTTCCTCGTTGAACATCTCTTTTTGTAACTTGCCTTTGCCTGAGTGATCCGCAAACTGATCGGAAAAGCACGCCGAGACAACATTTTTGAGTTCAGTGAAGTCCAGTTGACCTTCGCCGTCTTTATCGGCAACTTTGAACGCTCTGGACGCCACGATACTCTGCGCTGTGAACCTCGCCGCTTCCAATTCAATATCGCACTCTTCCTGGATGAATAGCTTGTAGTTTTTGGACAATTCACCTAAGCCAAACTTAGCCACGAGATTGACGACGGTACCTGCAACTCCTAACAAGACCAAACCAGATGTTAAAGTTAAAATGATAAATACTGGATCTAATTGACCAATCAAACCGTTCTGTTGAATGTCGAACAAGATGCCGTACTTGTACATATCGTGGAAATAACCTTCAGGTTTACCATCACTGGCGTCAATTGGATCTGTCAAATCCGTCGGTTCTGGTCTGTATGTGATGTCATAGCCTTTCGAAAACCATCCGAGAATGGGTGACACGGTCACAATCGCGTACACGGTATCGTCTCCCATGGCCGTGTGCACATCCTTGTGTAAATCATAGTTGAAATATCGCACCAAAATGTTCAAACGAACGCCAGACAAACGCGGGTAAGGATATTTGTCCTCAGAAGCTCCTGTTCCATTCAACCCTTCCAAAGTCCCTTCGAAAGTGGTTTTTCTTGGTTGGTCGTCGAATGGTTTATCCAAATCCACTCCAGCCAAGTCCAACCACTCATTCATGGTCAACTCAACAGGTTCTCCAGGCTCAAACACGTGCTCATCCTTGTCCGAATCTTTCTTTCGCACGTATGTTTTCGGTTTCGACCCGGAAAATTGCTCAGAAGTCGTATCGTACGAGTGAGAAAACGTCATCTTGCTATTTTCCATCCCGGGAATGATATAGTTATACCTCTTCGAATGCGTGCATCTTCCCTCGATAATTTGCGTCGCATCGGTTCCACCAAAATTTGCTTCAATCGTCGCATCTGGACACTCATAGTCACCTGTTGTTGCATTGACGGTCGCTTTGTACCTCGCCGTCAAAGTCTGCTGCACATGAGTAGCGAAAAATATCACATTTCCGCTAGGCAACTTCGATATCATCTCGCCTGACGTGAAATATCCGCACTTCATGTTGTCATACGCGTACTCATTGTCATAAATGAACGCATACTTGTTTACGTCATCACAAAACCCATTTCCTCCTTCCGCCTCGTTCTTTTGCGCGTTCTTTTGCGACTCGTAAAAATCATCTCCGGGGCCACCCCACGCCGAGGCCACCCCAGTTGGCACTTCAGTCATGATGTACGATTTTCCACTGACCAAAGAGGTGACGACGTACGTGACGACACCGCCAAGCAAGAAGTAATAGAGTAAAGCCAAACGCCAGTCGCGAATCAACGTTCGTTTTTCCGTCAAATATGACAGTTCCAAGACGTTCTTCCGGAGGAATTTCATCAAAGGCGTCATCGCGTTCGTTTCGTGTGCGTTTGACGGTGGTGGAATTCACTTTCGAGATCCCCAAAGGTTTAAAACGAATATAAATTGGTCGAAGATCGAGATTGTTTTGGGAACGGTTCGAGCACGAAAAAAACGAGCGTCCAGATGGATGCGAAGACGATTACTTTTCGCGCGACGTCGGTTAGTACGGCTCTTTAAAGACGATCGCGCGCTGCGCCGCAGTTTGTGTGTCTTCCTCAAAAGCGTCTTCTTCTGAAGAAAACACGAATTAAATACCAATGAATTCTTCTCCCTTTTTTTCCCGAGATATTTTTTCCTCTTTTTTGTTTTGTTTTGTCATTTGTGCTGGCGAATTCTTTTTGTCTACCGGTACTTTGACTCGTTGATGTTATTCGAAAACGCGTTGGTATTTTTTCTCCTGGAATCGTACGCGAACGTCTCTAAATCCTTCGCGCTTTGAATCCGGGTTACTCTTTTTACGTATTCTTTTTCTTCCTCATTCATTTCCCTCTGCTTCTCCTCGTCCTTCTCGTCGTTGAAACTCGTCCGCCTTTAGCTAGCAAACCTTGAACGATTGGTTTCCCTTTCTCGTCCATCACGTCGCCGCTAAATGTATTCGACGGGTCTAAACTATACTTGAACTCGCGATTTTTGAGAACATTTCGTAAGTTACCGTCGATGATACCCCGCCTGGGTATTTTGGATCGGAACCCTAAGGGGATTTTCAACAGCTTTCGTTCGGTTTCCATTTTATATATACTACTTACTGAGAATATTTTTTTACCTAATTAAACTCTTTTACAACATTCTGCGATCTCTTCATCCGCGATGTTGTATTTGAGTATCGTCAAAGGTCTTGGCGGTAAACCCCTGATTCGCATATTATTCAGAGCGTGTCTCCTGTTGCACGCGTCTTTGTTTTCCCTATACATTTTGAGTTGCATCTTCGTTTCTCTGTATCTGTCCGCTTACCTTCTGCATACTTTCTGCATACTTTCTTAAGAATACATATATAACTATTACGTGGCTCTCTTGGCGACGTTTCGCATCCCGGCACCGACGCAACTCAAGAACACGGTCCCACTTTCCGGTTCCGGCTGGATGTTAAACGTGACCCCGAAAAACGCGCGGATGGTGCGCAAGCACTGAATACTTCTCGGCGTGAGTTGGCCTAAACGCACGCGGCATATTTGGTCTGGAGAGCACGCTAATAAGGTTAAAACTAAAGCTTGGTGGGAAGAGTCGCAGACGCCGCCGCGTTGGATTTCGGAAACGAGCGCTTCGGCGCATTCGCGACCGTAATCTTCCGGCGTTTTTTGCGATTGATCTTCTTCGTCGGCGTTTTCTTCGTCCTCTCTTCTTTCTTCGTGGTCTTTAGTATTCTTACCGCCCCGATGATCCAACAACAACCGCCCTTCGTCTTCTTCCTTCTCTCGCTCCTTTCTGGTGCTCGCGCTCGAACAATCGCTCCCTAAAACGCACCCTTCCGTCGTCTCCGCGACTAACGATATCCCATACGCCGGCGAGTTCCCTCCTTCCTTCCCGTTGTGATGGTCGGTGAAAATATACACGTCCGGTAAAAAATTATTCAAAACGCCTCGGGCGCCGTCGACTAATCTATTCGCCATTTGCGGTGGAATCCTCGCCGTAAAGGCGACGCCTCTGACTCGTTTAACCAACCCTTCGGTAACCCAATCGATTCCCCCGGGTAACTCTTTCGCGATTGGAAACGACAACTTCACCTCGCCGCCGCCGTCCGGCGGACACCCTCTCTTGGCGACGTGCAAACTCAACCCGTCGTCGCATCCGAACCGTTTCTTCAACATCGGCAACGTCACCGTCCGAAACGTATCCACGCTCACCTCCTCGTCGTCGTTGGTTAAACCAAACAAGGTTATTTCCATCGGTTTCTTCCCGAAAATCCCAATCGCGCACAACGCCTCTACATAGTACCCCAAACCTCTCCCCAAACCGCAATCGTGCGTCAATCGTTTCCCGCCGACGATAACCCCGGGTTTGTACTTCAAACTCGTCCCGGATTCGTTTACGATGATTTCTGACCCGTTCGTTATTTTGTCCAAAAGGCGTAAAAATGAAGCCTCGTACGCGCGCAGACCCGGGTTCGACGTTCCCTGCGCGCGAATGTCGTCGATGCGAACCGCGCGACTCGTCAACGTCGCGCACACCAAACGGTGGCGAAGGTTTCGGCTGCCGGTGAAACGCACGTAGTCCGTTTTACCGGTATTGTTGAGAGGCATTGTGTGTTACTCTTCGCTGAATGTATGAGTGGGAGTCACACACAAAGCGGAAGAAGAAGAAGACAAAGAAGAAGAATGAAGACTTGACGGCGGCTTTACGACGAGAGGAAGAAGAAAGAGCGAAGGGTACGATGCGACATGATGATGATGGATGACGATTGAAACGGTTTGAATACTCACAACAACCCAACTCTTCTTCTCATATACATGAATTAATCATCAGTGGTTCCAAACGCTCTGTCTCCGGCATCCCCTAACCCGGGGAGGATGAATCCTTCCTCGGTGACGTTCTCGTCGATCATGGCGGCGTACACGACCAATCCGGGAAAGGTTTCGCTCAACTTTGTCAGCGCCGGCGGCGCGGCGACGCAACACATCACTCGCACGTTCTTCACGTCCGCGCCTTTATCCAGAACGTCTCGAACGGCTCTGACTATTGTCCCTCCAGTCGCTAACATCGGATCCGAAATCAAAACCTTATCTTCCTTCGAGAACCCGGCTTTGGGTAACTTGTCCAAATACTTCGTCGCCTCCAACGTTTTCTCGTCTCGCGCGTACCCGAGATGAAACGTTTTCGTCGTCGGTAAAACCTCGTGCGCTTTCTCCACCAAAGTCAACCCGGCTCTTAATATTGGCACGATCGATATCGGTTTCGTCGGGTCGACCACTTCCACGTTCGCCACCGCGAGCGGGCCTTGCACTTTGGCCTCGTACGTCTCCAACCAGTCTCGGCTGAGTTCGTAGAGTAAAATTTTCCCAATCTCCGCCATGGCGGATCGAAAAAGAGCGGACGGAGACGCCGCGTTTCTCGCCACCGCGAGCCAGTGCTTTAACAAAGGGTGCGGGGGGACGTATATGAGCATCTGGTTCGGGTTTGGTTTCGGAGACGATGGTGATGACGATGACGATGCTTTTGTTCTCACTCCTATTCTCGTTTCTCCTCTGTCCGCTGGATGATGATGATGATGTTGACGAAAACGATGTCGTCGCGATCTGTTCTCAAAACATCCTCCATCGCTTTTGTTGCTCGAAGAAGAACACGAACGTATTCTTTTTGCTACCGCTACTCTCGTCGATGATGATGGTGTTGTTGTTGTCATTGTTGTTCTCGCGAACGACATCTTGATGCACAAAAGTGGATAAAATGGAAAAACTTTTCTCCATAAATACTTTTTGCATCATCATCGCCGGGTTTCGTCGAGTTTGTTTTCTTTACGCGCAACACGCACTTAGTATCATCAAAACCAACTTTTGGTGTATCGCGAGTAGTAGTGGTATCTTTGTTTTGCGATGACGACTATGAGTAATATCGCGATGTGCAGCAGTTCTTTCCCGTCCAAGGTCTCGTCGAGGCGAAGGAAACCAATCGGTTTCGGATATCACCATCGCGCGGGTTCGATGAAAGCCTTCACGACGAACGCCTCTTCAACCGATGCGAATAACAGGGGCGGTGTTGTTGAAGAAAATTCAGTCACCTTGGTCCTCCTCGCCGGCGGCGTCGGGAAACGAATGGGCGCGAACATGCCGAAACAATACTTGCCTTTACTCGATGTGCCTATCGCGGTGTACTCGCTGAGAAAATTCGCCACCATGGCGGAAATCGGAGAAATCGTAGTCGTGTGCAACGAAGAGTACGACGACGTGTTTACTTCTGAGAAGATTTCGAAACCACTCGTAATTGCACGACCAGGCGCGGAAAGACAAGATTCAGTGTATAACGGGATAACGAAAGCGAGAAAAGAGACGAAGTTGTTAGCCATACACGATAGCGCGAGGCCGTTGACGGATTTGGAGGACGCGAGGAGATGTTTCGAGGACGGCGCGAAGTTTGGCGCGGCGGTGTTGGCGGTGAAGTGTAAAGCGACAATTAAGCAAGCGAATAAAGATGGGAGCATTGATAAGACGTTGGATAGGAGTTTGTTGTGGGAGATGCAAACGCCGCAGGTTATAGAACCGAATTTGTTGAAGGAGGGGTTTCAGTACGTGAAGGAGAACGGGTTGGAGGTAACGGACGACGTTTCGGTCGTCGAACATTTGGGGAAGAGAGTGCAAATTACGGAGGGGAGTTATTATAACATCAAAGTGACGACGCCGGAGGATATGTTCATCGCGGAGAGGCTGTTGAACGAAGAGCCAAAGCTTAGATGCGTGTAATACTATGTGCTTTTTTATCATTATTATGTGATGAGACTTGTTTGTTTTTCCAACTCTGTTCAACTCGTATATGTACAGCCCGCGAGAGTCGTCTAAGTTGGTTGTTGATGTTGGTATTGTTGCCGTTGTTTTTACACGACGCGAGAAACGGTCGACGTTTGCGTCGCTGCCTGCTTCGCGTTCGTCGGCGGCGGGAATTCTCGAAACGTTTTATACTCCGTATCAAAGTATAAAGGTTGTTCGAAGCGATCGTGAAGTTTTTCCCAATGTCCGCGCTCCTCGTCTCTGTCAAAATTACGCTCAAGCTCTCTTTCGGTGTTGGGAGAGCTTTCGTTAAAAACGCCTCCGCAGCACGTGTCGAGCACGAAAACGACGAGCACGAACATGGTGAGACCAAGATACAGCACTTTCAAAATTTCGCGCCGAACAACAGACTCAATGTGAGGACGAATATCGTTCGGTATAACGTACGTAACGTGCGTTTCTGTGGACTTGAAAAGAGTCGGAAACGACGCCCACATTTCGTGCTCGTCGGCCTCTTTCCCTCGCAATAGCGGAAGAGGAGGATATTCGATGGGGGTAGAATCCTGCTGGTCTTCATCCATCACGCCGGCGACTTCCCAATACGTCGGATGGAACTCGTCCTCGTCGTCGTACTCACCGTTGTATTCTTCTTCTTCTTCTTCTTCTTCTTCTGTTTCTTCGCCTTCTTCCCCGAGCCATTCGTACCCGTCGACGCCTTCTTCCGTCTTCTCGAAACCTCGAACTTCTTCATCTTCTTCTTCAAACGTGCCATCATCACCGTTATCTGTCAATCAATCAAAACCTAATTCGTCGTAGTCAAAACTTTCGTCGTCGTCGCCCACGACCTCGTTCCTCGTCTCCCACGACGACGAACCGAGCGGTAGGTTTGATGACATCGATGACTTCACGGACGAAGAAGAGGGAAAAGGGTTCGTTGACAAGACAGCTTCCAATAACAGTTGCTGCTGCTGCTGGTCGTCATCTTCGGCACCGACGACCCCGAGAGATACCGCGGAAAGAGAAATTAAAAGACACGCGAGGAAAAGAAGCGCCCCGTTGTTCTTGTTGTTTCGGAGAGGACGTCGCATCGAGGAGGAGGAGGACATCTTCATCGCCTCTCGAGTAGTATTTTTTAATTCGTTTTTAGATACAAAATGCCGTTTCAGGCGTTTTTTTCGTAGTCTTAATTTCTAAAAAACGCTCAAATTTCTAAGTGAAAAAAAAAGTCAAATATTCCTACTCTGCCCAAAGAAAGTCACGTGTTGTTGCCGCGTGTCTGTGATCACACCATCATCAAAAAGAACGACGATGACGGAAAACATCGACGAGATCGATCGTTTGGAAAAGCACAACAGGACGTACGTCCCCGGCGCGAGCGAAGAGAACAACAACGGGAAGTTTCTCGGGCCGGACGAAATCGATCTTCTCGTGGACGCGCACAGAATCGAGAGAGAAGAGAAGGAGATGCGCGAGAAATATTTCCGGTTCTTACCTCGTATTTCTTCTCGAAGAAAGGAGTTGGAGGAGTTCTCGTTGGCGGAGCGTTTACTCGGTGACGTCCCGCACCTCTTCGCGACGAAAATATTGACGAAACTGGACGATCAAGATGTGGCCGTATTCTCGAGATGCTCGAAAAGAATACGAAGGCTCGTTCGAAGCGAATTCGGCGAAACGAAATACGCGAAACTATGCGTTCGCAAGTTTGCGTCGAGTAAAGAAGGCGTCGCGTACGCGAAGTGGTGCGGAGTACCGATGACAACAAGAACGTTCGCGAGCATCGCTCGCGTTGGAAACGTGGAGGCGTTAGGTTTTGCGCTTGACGCGGGTTGGCCGCACGACGCAAAGGCGGCGACGGCGTGCGCGAGAGGAAACCACTTCGAAACGTTGAGATGGATGCGAGAGAACGGATTGAAGTGGGATAAGAAAAAAGTGCTCGTTGTTGCGATGGAAAACAGAAACGTCGACATGGCCGAATGGATTATGATGCAAGAAGAAGAAGAAGAAGAAGTCGATGACTGATCAGACGCTGCGCTTGCTAAAAGTATTTACGCTACCTACTCGTCTCCTCCGGCTTTCTTCGCCGCTCGCGCCGCTCTCTTCGCTACCAAAGCCGCTTTCTTCTCTTCTTTTGATAACTTTCTCGCAAACATCGTATCGACGACTGGTTCCTCTTTCTTCCCGTTAGTATCGTCGTCGTTTCCGGCTAACCCGTCGCTCCTCGGTCTCGATGTCGGCACTTTGTCCCCTGCTTTCCACCAAAGTGGTTTCGTCTCATCCGACGGTAAAATCGCCGCTAATCCATGACTCCCGCTCTTCCAATTCAACAGCGGCGCGTCTAAAACCATCCCAGAACTCATTTCCCCACCAACCAGTTGCTTTTTAATCACCGTCCCATCTTTCAACGTCGCCCCTACTTTCGCTATCGCTATCAACAATCCTATTTCCGAGACGTTTTTCGCGTTCGTAACGATGGACAAAACGTTGTTTTCTTCGTCGTCTTCACTCCCTTTTCCTCCTCCTCCTGCATCGACTCTGATTACTTTTAAGTTGTCTTTGTTCGGGATTTGTGTAATCTCGATGACTTTTGCCACCACGAATTGGGAGAGGTACTTTTCGTTTTCGTCCTCGTCGTCGGACATTCTTTCTTTGGCTGCTCAACTGTCGTCCAAGCTCGCTGATGCGGTGACAAGAATACGTACACAATCCCCACCAGTCCCGATGTATACTGATTCTTAGTGTGTCTTTTTGTGTTGTTTTTTCTCCGTTTTTTCTCCATTTCGATTTTGACAAAACGACACGTTAAAAGACGAGAGGAAAACAAGAAGAAGAACAACAACAACGAACGCGTTAAAGAGAGAGAGAATCCAGGAGGAGGAACTTTCATCATCTTCGATCTTTCACCAGCGAATCAATCGCGTTTTGCGATTCAATTCGAACGACAACTTTGCGCGCAAGAACAACGAAAACAACATTAAGAAGAGGAGACGAGATGAGGAGTAAAGGAGACGAGAGATGAATAATGATGTTGTGCAACCGCCGGAGTTGTTGCAAGAATCATCGAACGCGATGACGATGGGAGAGGGTGCGGTTGAATCCATCTCCGGGCGGCGGCGGCGGTCTTCGTCGTCGTCGTCTTCTTCTTCAATTTTAAGCAACGAATTGGTGGCGAGGACGATGCCTACTGCTCTGAATAACCGCGGGAGAAATATCGCCAACGTGGCGCTGCGCGTGGAACAATCCTCGACCGCGGTTGGCGTTTCGAGTTCTTCTGTGAATACATTATTGGCGTCCGTAGCTGGAGAGAAAGTTTTTCCGAGCGAAGGTGGGATACAAGGGCGCGCGTATGACGTGTCGTGCGAGGCGTTGGCGTTTACGGCGTTTACGGAAGACGGCGATAACGACAACGAGGTGGAGCGCGCTATGAGAAAAATGAAGCAATTGCGGATGGCGTGTAATGGGACCGGTGAGGAGACGGTCGAGTGGAAGAGACACGAAAGGTGCTCACGATTGGCGATGAACCGGTGCGTGGAGTGGATGAGGAAAGAATACGCGGGCGAGGAAGAGAGGAAAGTCGTGCGATTAGGTGTTCGTGCGGTGACGGTGCTCGCCAAGTATGCAGACGCGGGCGAGTATTCCAAGTTTAAGTTTAATGGCCTTGAGTATAGTAGAAATAGTATGAGTAGTAGGGGTGGTGGTGGCGGTATAGGGAGCAACAATGGAGCTGGTGAAAACCCGAAAAAGTTAAAAGGCCTTTCCAGGATGCTTTCGAAAGCTGCTTTGAAAGCTGGCTTGCGCAAATCAAAGAAGGAACAACAACAGCAGAAGCAGAAGTTTGACCACGATTTAGCGAACGATAATGATGACGGGAATTCAAATAACGAGGGAGAAGAAATGGCAGCATCGGAGGATAAGAAGACAACGAAGCAGAGAGGCGATAAGGTTGGAACTTCCGAGGATACTACCGCGAGTGAAAAGAAGCTCGTCAAAGTGACGATGACGCTGTATGACGAAAGCAATGCAAAAATATTAATGTTTGTTTCAACACAAGCGATGCCGCTGACATATCCACACTCCTCCTTTGATTCGCGAGATGGAATGAAAGAAGCGATATTTAATGCAGTGACGCCGTCTTTCGACGCGAATAGAATGCATTCGATCGAAATTGCGGTGGTTGACGTCACTGCTGCGGGTAACGAGATATCTGCAAACGAGGCATTGATTTCTACTGAGAATAGAGAGGAAAGGGATGAGCTCGGGAGGAGCGTATTTGATTCAGATCGATTTCCGCCTTCTTTCAGAGTTCCTAATTCTTCTGGTGGTGTTGGATTGACAGAAACAAATATGGTGAAAGCATCCATCATTCCAAGGCGCAACTATCCTATACTTGGTCGCGTGTTCCTTCCAATCGGCTCCATCGGCGATACGTCGTTGAAGAGTGTATCTCGTGATCTTACCTTAGCCTTAGAGTCAATCAGTGACACGCTAGCGACGACTTCGATTGGAACCGTCGATGCGAGCGTAGACTCGTTCGTATCCTACGAGAAGAAGAAGAAAAGGAAAAACGGCAACAATTCCATCGCATTCTCGAAAAAAGGGCTGCTCACGCTGATACCGGCGAATGGCGACTTGGACATTTTACAGTACGCGAAAATTGGCATAGCGACGATGCGATTTTTTGCGCTTTGTGGTCGCGGTGAAAGCTATCGCGCGTTTGTTGGCGAGGTTTTACGAGATATAGCTCGCACGCACTGTAAAAAGAAGGATGTTGTGCCGCGTTCTGGAGTAGCCGTGTGCGAGGCGTTCGCACTGTTCGAAAAGTGGCGTCCGGAAAAGCTTTTGTACCATGATAGTGATAATGAAAGGAAAGATGCAGCCGAATATGTAGAAGATATCAATATTAGAATAGCAGAAGCTTTTAGGGACGCTTTGGCGAACGTCGCAGCGGCGATTGTAGCGGAGAGGCACGGCGAATTGGAAAAAGTGTATTTTACAAAACTAGCCAAGGAAACTCGCGATATGTGCGTTCGAACTCTCGAAATGTGTGGATTCGACAATATGTATTACGACGAAGATGTAGAGGATGATGATGGCGGTTCGCAAAGTGTCAAAATAGAGAACGTCCAGAATGATATGGAATCAAATGCGCGGGAGAAGAAAACGATGTTGATCGTGGAGATGTTGGCGATTGTTTCTGAACCTTTGGGAGGAATTTCTAAGAATACTTTTCTTTCCCTGAAACTTTCGAAGATCGCACGTCAATGCGGAATAAATCTATTCCGTAACCGCTTCAATGCGAACATTTCTGACGCTATCGGTCGCGTCACGCTCTCTGGAACTTTGAAAGTGATTGTGAGCTTAATAGAACACTCAAAAAGTGACGCCAGAAAGTTACGCGGACGGTTTCCGAGCGAGGCGAATGCGGTATTCTTTGCATTTGAAGCAAGCTTATCGCGTGCGCTGAATTTAGCCGCGGGTGCTCTGAATGCATGTGGCGAAAAAGGACTGAATCCAAAGTATGAAGACGAGGTTATAAAGTCGATCGATACGGAACTCTTTCTGTTAGCGAAAGCGTACGAAGAAGAGATTCCTCCCAATGGCGGCTTTTCCTTCTTTTCTCGCAAAGGTGATGGTTTAAACGCGAGCACATCAGTGGTGCCTTGTTATTATTCGGAATCTGTTCAATCTGCGTACAGAAAGTATGAGTGTGCGGTACATCCTTCCATTCAAGAGTCCGTGGAATGTGCTGCAGAGGAGCTCAAACGCTTCGTTTCGAGTCATTGTATAGGTAGTCACAGCGATTTTCCAAAGCCGATACCGATGAACCACACCACCGGTGACATGCACTCTGCAGCCTCTGAAGACGCTTTGCGTGCGTGCGCAGAGACTTATGAGGCATTGGCTTTCTCGATGCAGCCTAAGTACAGGAGAAGGTTCCACGCGGAGAAAATCGCTCTCGCGATCAAAGAGAGTTTGGTGGAATTTTCAGACGCGCAAAAGTTGTACGCCACAGTACTCATAAAACGAGCGCGGAAGAGCGAAGTCGAGCGATTATCCAGAGATGAAGACTTGTCGGTTGGTATATCGAGTGTGTTCGAAGATGGGTCCTTTTACGGGCGAATATCAAACGCGAATAAGTGTTTTGAAGGGTTCATGAATCTCATGGAAGAGTATCCTCGATGTTGGAAAAAGATTGCTAAAGAGAAGGATGATGATGAAGCACACGATAACACTGCCGAGATCGATCAGGAAAGCATCTCAAGTGTGAACGCGCAAATTCAGTACGTCGCATCAAGCGCATACAAAAAGCTCAAATCGAATCGTGACGAGATGCTCCATGCTCTGGCAGAACTCTTTTCACAACGCGTCTCGAGAGATCTGAAGGTTGCCATTTTCGACGCACACGACGATTCACGTAAATTCGCAACCTCGCGGTGCTTGAACATGATAGAAGCAGAGATCGCCCGTGCTCACACATCGTTGTCGTCGGGATGTGGCAAAATATTGTTAAAAGCATTGCATGCTGGGATATTGGACGCAGTCGAACGAATTGTTTTGAGTACAAGACTTGACCCGTTTAGCAAAGCTGATTTGACGCGCGAGAATTCTGGAAATTTCTCCGATGTGAACCGTGATTTTTTCGATCCCTCTAGAACGAAAATTACGGAATCGACGCATTCGCGTTGCGTGCAACTTTGCGACGAAGTCTCTGACTTTTTCAAAGCAGAATACAAAAAGAAAAGCGGCGGTGAAGGTTCTGCACGGACCCTTCGAGATGTGCAGAAATCAGAAAGACGCACTCGCCGGATTTTGGATTTGTGGTACACGCCAACAATGGAGGTTGCAAATCTCGTTCCAGAAGAAGAAGAGACTAGAGAGCGAGTGAGTTCAATGGACGTACTTCGCATCCTGAAACAGAGAGGCGACAAAGACGAGTGGGCGCGAGATGTTGTCCGGAGCGGCTCTCAATCTCTTGCGCGTTCGCTTTGCGCTCGCGTCATTAAGACTTACAATGCAAGCTCGAAACACGAAGGCGATCAAGCTTTGCTCGGATGTTGGCCGTGTCGCTCAGATTTTGGTATGCGAGGTTGCATGTTCGTTACGTCAAGCACGGTTGGATTTACCACGTTTAGTTTCGGTATTCGTTTCGAGAGCGCTGAAATTGCGCATGAGCACCTGCATCAAAGGGAATGGGTTTGCGAAGTGGACAGAATGTGCGCACTGTTACGTATCGAAAGTGAAGACGGGACTCCGGGAGTGCATATGCAGCTCGACGATCGCACATCTCTATATTTATCCGAGTTTGGCGACGAAGAAATTTCGTATTCCATGGAAAAGAGAGCGATCGAACGAGACATGTTCGTAACGACGTTGCGAACTCACGACAAGTTCGCACCGAAAGGTGGAAAGCGTAGGGAGAAAATAAAAGACAACGGTGACGATGGGAGTAAGAGCGAGATTTCGTATCAGTCGTCCATTATCCCAGCACCTCCACGCGAATTCAACCTTTTACCGAATAGTGATCCGCAGCTAAAAGTATTCGAAGACGTGTATAGAAAAGAAACCAACGGATCAAAATGTCACGGCCAGATCTGCGTTAATCGATACACGGTCCAGTTTTTACCATTTGATGAAAGCATTGTGGGTGTGACGATTTTCCTTAGGAATGTAAACCCAGATTTCGTTCGACAAAGAAAAGTGGGTTGGACTAACGCGGAAGTTTGGGTATCCGAAGGCTTGATCGTTTCCGGATTAGATTTGAATGCGGCGGTAGAACTTGCCAAAATGATTAAAGTTGGGATAGCGATGGTTACTTAGGGCTAATAACGTAGTTCACTTCGATTGTATGTTTATGCATGTATTTTAAGAGTGGTTTGCGTCTCTCTCTGTGTCTCTCTAATATGTGTATTCAACAGTTCACACTCTCACCTCAATCTCTCCTTGTAAGTCTGCCTCCGCATCTCGAAGCCTCTCGGCCAATATTTCAACAAAGGTCGGACGTAAGGATCTCGAGAGAAAAGTGGTCTCGTCCTCTTCTTCCGAGTCTTTCTTCTTTTCAATAACTTTCTCGATGGATTTTACCCACGTTAACGCCTTTTCCGGCTCTTCCAATCTTTCCATGTGCGTTGCTCGATTGAATGCCAACGAAACTAAATATTCTGCTTCAGCGGTGGGGAATAACACCAATGTATTCGTACCACTTTGAGGCGGCTTCAATGTAGAGAGTAAGGAAAATAGTTGTAGCGCTTTTTCGTTTTGCTCTTCTGCAGCGAAGAGTCTGCGAAAGGCAGCAGCTAGCGTGATACCATCAAAAGCTTCTCGCTTGTTTGCACTTTCTAATATGCGTTCGACGATGATGTTGTTAATTACGGAACCGGCTGCTTTGTTATCCGGGTAGTCTTCGCATGATCGTAGTAATACTCGCGGAGAGGAAACTTTCGAACCCGGTCCATTGCAAAACGCTTTTACTTCCTCCGCACTCAAAGACGTTGAACCTTTTCGCTTGTTCTGCAAGTTCAGCACAGCGTACTCATACGCAATCAAATTGTCTTCGTATTTGCGTATTGTTTCCATCTGTCCAACGTCACTTGAGTATTCCTCCTTCGCTTTTTCGATGCACTCTTGAAACTTAGCAACCGCTTTTTCCGTCTTTGAGAGCGCTCTTTCATCATCTTCGCGCATCCCGTCGAGCATGGCAGCAATCGCGATCTGAAAGCAAGTTAAACTCATACAACTTGCGCGAAATTTCGATGCCGGAGACGCTTCTTTGTCGTATTCTTGTGAAGATTGGACGCGTTCGAGTAGTTGGGCGGCGGCGAAAGAGAGACGTCTGACGCAATCAATCAAGGAGGAGGAGGAGGACGACGACGACGATGTAGATTTTTCCTTCGAGGCGCGCTGTAAGCATAAATCAACCAAATCGAAAACAATATCGATTATGACGAGGCTCTCGGGAAATATTTTCAGGAGCATTGGAATCTTTGCCGTTCTCGCCAGCCAGCGCGTCACGTCGGAGACTAACGTTACGAAAAATTTCGATGGATCGATAGTTGTCATCGTTCCGGTAGTTGACAAGCTTCTCCACGCATGCGCGAGATACGCACGAAATATCATCGCTTCGTTTTTCAAACTTTTTATGTTATCTTCGTCTTGTTTTTCTATCGTCGTCTTTTGTTGTTGTTGCTGCGGTGCGTTCAACTTCTTCTTTTCACAAAAAGTTATCAACGCGTCCCAGGCCGACCTTAATGCGTCGGCGATAATTTCCGCATCTGCCAATGCATCGAGCTCGGAAGCTGCAAAAATGATTGCATTTGGGTCTCCAACCCGACAAACCGTATGAAATGCCGTTTTGACGCGCGAGACGATCATCGTCTTATTATTGCTACCAGGAGCAGATTTGCCTTGCGTAATGGTGTTTTCCTCCTCTTGGAGAGTGGCGTCTTTTTCTTTGCAACGTAAATTTTGCAACTCTGCTCTGCAAAGTTTGAGTCGAAGTAATGCGGTAGATGCTGAAACCAAACGCATCTCTCGGCTTTCGTGCGCCTCGAGCGCTTGCACTGCGTGAGAAGCCAATGCGAGCGACGAATCATCAGAAGGAGACGACGCGCTCAGAGCACAAAATGCTCGCGTTTTGAGCGCGTCTGCTTCGTCGTTCTGAAAGCTTTGGCATTCAATCGACTCCTTATTTTCTGAGATAAACCCTGCTTCGCGGCATAATTTATCGATCGCTACGACGTTGTCAAATGCGTCGTGCGCGAGTTTAGCCAATTTTTTGGCATTTTCCCCTCGATGAGCCGCTTCAGCGATAAGTTCGAGATCGACCGCGTAATTCCACGCCAAGGCGCGAGCTCGGGCGAGCAGAGGCGAGCTCTCCTTCGAATCGCTGGACGTCAATATTTGAGCTATGAGCGAAGAAGGAGTTAGTAATCGCTCGGCGTATTTGATTGCGGTATATTCGTTTTCTTCGTTCGTTGGTGACGTTGACGATGCTGAAGATGTGATTGAAAACGCTGCCAAGAACGTGCTTGCGATGAGCGCAAACTTGCACTCGTCGTCTTTCACAGCTTGAATAGCTTTCAAACGTTTCTCAATCCGCTCTATGCCAGCGTTAACGTTTTTCGTCGCGAGCGCAAGTACAAACGCGGCGGAAGCGAACGTTCGCAACGTTCTCGTCTTCTCAAATCTTTCGTCTTTTGCGTCGCCATCTTCGCCGAGTACGCGAAGGGCGCATTTTTCTGCATAATCCACTTTCCCATCGTTCAAAAGCGACGTTTGCGCCGAGAGAAGTAACGTTTGCGCGTCTTCAATCGTACTTATCGTATCTTTACTTTTCTTTTTATCATCATCTTCAACCAGGTTGAGATGTTTAGAAGCATCTTCGTTTAAGAATACGCAAACTTTCGCCGCTCGAGTTTGCATATTTTTCTTGGTCGCGAGCGGGAAAACTGATGTATCAATCGTCTCCGCGACTTCAATCAAATTCTCCAAGGCTACTTTAACCACGTCCATCATCTTCCTTTCTGTCGGTTCGCCATCCTCGTTGCTCGATATATCGAGATCCTCCAAGTCTTTTGCCAACTTCTCCAAGGCGCCGAAAAATATAGAAACCATCCGTGCCTTTTTCGCTGATTCGCTACTCGACGACATCGCATTTGCGAACAGTAACGTTCTCGCACACTTCGCAAACATCGAACACGCTTTCGATAAGTCGTTTAAGCGAATAAAGTTCGCTCCTCGTAGCGATGCGACTTTGAAGTTGCAGAAGAAAATTTCTTCATCTTCCTCGTGATCTCTCAACTCTTCTTTCGAAGGAGACTCGTCTTCGGAGAAATCACAATCAAATCGCGTCCCTTCCAACGCCTTTTTGAAGTACTTCTCTGCCATTGAAAAACGAGCGCACTTGTAGCACGTCTCCGCTAATTTTCCACTCAAAGATATCAGTAAGTCTCCATCGATGATGGGGTCGTTTACATCACACGCGCTCTTTGCCTCTGTGAGCAACTCTAGTACTTTCTCGCGCACGTTTATAGAAACAACGGCGGCCCCGACGTTTGTCGTTTTCGCATCGCTCACCACCGCGACGTTCCAGCATCGAATCATGCACTTTGAGAAATACGCGCACTTTTTCCGACTCCACTCCTCGTCGTCCAAAGAATTCAACCTTTCCTTCTCTGTCGTACTCGCAGCCAAAACGTCCTCGGAAACCTCGATCGCTTTCAGCGCGATCTCTACGTCTCTCAACCTACCGAGAAGCTCCGTTTGATCTTCCACGGTATCCGCCGCGTCCAACGCGCGTTTCAGTTCGCGCATATTTCGCGACAGTTTCGTCAACAATACCTCTTCTTCTTCTTCTTTTTCTTCTTCCTTCTTCTCTGTTTCCATCTCCTCTTCTTCGTTCGTCTTCTTCAACTTTTTCGCGTGCAAAGAACTTTTCATCTCGGCCAGTTTCGCCGCCGTAGGACTTCTTGCTGTCTTTCCTCCTCTTCTCGAGGTAATATCATCGCGCACGTCCAACGTCGGCAACGACGGCTGCGCTTTTTTACCTCGACCACCCGTCCTCGTCGTCCTCGTCGTTCGTTTCTCTTCTTCTTCTTCTTCTTTGTCTTCTTCTTCGTTTTGCTTCGTCTTCCTATTCTTTTTCTTCTTCTGTTTCGCGCTAGTTGTTGTCGCAGTCGTCGTCGCAGCAGCAGCAGCAGCACTCGCACTCGCCAAATCCTCCTTCGATGGAGGCTTCTTCTTTTGCGCGGAGAAGATCTCTTTGAATCCCATTACGAGTAAGTAGTGTGACGTATAGTATTAGGTATTCAAAAGAACCGGAACCGCTCTTTTTTTTTGAGGAGAGAATTCAAAAAAAAATCGATCTAAAATCTGGGCACCCAGGAAACCCTACGAATATGAAAGAAAACGCACAGAAGACTCTTTATTTAGTAACGCTTTGCGTGTTCTACTGTAGTATTATCTGTTGTTTTATTATTACTATTATGGAATTCTAAGTTTCGTTCCTTCTTCCCAGTTGGAATCATCCCACAAGGCGAGCTTTTCCTCGACGTCGTCGTCGACGTACTCGCAAACGTGTTCGCACGTCGATTCGTCGAAGCTTTTGATAACGGCGGTGTACCACGTGTCTTCTCCAGGCCAGAAGATTTCGAGTTTGACGCCGACGGCGTTCTGGCCTTTCGCGGCGAGGAGCGCTAGGTCTAAATTGGTGTCGTGCGCGACTTGAAGCATTCGGTTCGTGATGCACTTTTCGGCGGCGGCGGCGGCGGCTCCTTTACTTTTGGAGGGCGACTTTTTACTCGCGCAAACGGAACACTTTCCGCATTTTCCACTTGGTTGGAGCGCGTGGAGGGCTTTGGCGACGTCTTGGTCTTTTTGTTTCATAGTAAACGTCAATTTTGGTTTGACTTTCTCCCACGGCGGCTCAATTGCACTGGCCATGTCGTAACACGAATCTCTGACCGGAACGGGATGGCCAGGCACGAGTTGTCTCAGCGCGTCGTTCCCGACTTTACGCATCTCTTCGGCGTCTTCGTAAATTTGTGAATCTTCTTCGTTGAAGCTTTGAGCGTTCGAGAAGCACAGTTCGATAGCGAGAAGAAATGACCAGATGGTCGGGTAACCATTTTCTCTCAAACATTTCGTTATGCTTCGCAAATCGATGGGATTGGCAATCGCTTTGTAGTATTCTGGAAGGACTTTTTGCGTAGGAAGGAGTTCGAAGAGTTCACTTCGAAGACGCTTGGTTTCCGGTTCGACAGCGGAGCGAATCGCCCGAAGAACTGAATGGCACGCGGTTGTTGCTTTCTGCGTCATTGTACCATCGGTATTCTTCCATTCCCATGCACTTCCTCCATCTGCGTTTGTGTGCGCGATAGTGGCATTCTTCGAAACTTTGGCTTCTCTGCCGTAGTCTTCTTCCTCCTCTTCGTCGTAATCGTCGTCGTCATCGTCGTCACCTTCGGCGCCTGAGGAACGTTGTCTTCTCGCCGCACGGCTCGGTAGGTGGCGCGGTTCAAGTTTTTCTCTCGCTTTGTCCGCGGAAATTCCTTTCGCTAAAGTCCAAATACCGCCTCCGGCGCTGGTGACTTCCGTGAAAATATCCGATTTGTTGCGCATGTACGCAGTGAACGCCGCCGTTTTTCGACCGCCTCGCGCCCATTCTTTACCAGAGCCACCTCCTCTTGCTTCAATCTTTTCCATAAAATCGTTTGTTCCAAGTTGAGAGTATCTCTCTAACAGACTGATTGCGACGATCGTAGTATCATTTGTGCCGTTTTTCCTCGTTCCGAAAGGACGACCACGTCTTTTACCTCCAGCCGTAGTAGCGTTACCGATCGATTTCTTCTTCCTACCCGTGAAATCAGAATCGGAAGCAGCAGAGTCATACTCTTCCTCTTCAGAAGATGCATCGTTGGTATCCCCCTTCGACCTGCGCCGCTTTTTGTATTTACCGATCTTCAAAGATGGAATTTCCATCGGTTTGTTCTCGTACCTGATTTTCGTCCGACCTCTTACGCCACCGCCCGCTGGTTGCTCGTTCTCTTGCTCATGTGCGGCTTCGTAACCGTATTCTTCGATGGCAGCTTTTTCACGCTCGATTTCTTCGCGAATGACTTTTGGAGAAATTTGTGCTGGCGGATGATATAACCCTGACGTATCGGATATAATCTCTCGATGATCACGATAGACAACATCGTCTCCCGCAAACGGATTTTCCTCGTCGTTGATTTCGTAAGGAACTATGCGAGTCTCTCTGTACTCTCTCGGTTCTTCGACGTCGTCATAGATATCTCCACCGGCTGTAGGGAACGGAACATCTGATCCGAAAAGTTCTTTTCCAGCACGATGCATGCATTCTCTCAACGCCGCTGCGTCCGCGTACATTTGAGTCGCGGGATCGTTGTATCTCTGCGCGTTTGCAAACGCGAGCTCCAAGGCAACGAAGAACCACCACGGCGAGGCGTACACTCCCGACTTCAATGAGAATTCGATCGTGGCTATGTCAATTGGGTACCTAATAATTTTATAATATTCTGGAAGGTGTGACTTCTGGGGAAGGTGCTCAAACATTTCTGTGAGGAAGCGCTTTGAAGCGTTCGCGCCGCCTTTACCCTTCCCTTCGGCGCCGCGGACGATTTTTAGCATCTCGAGGCATTTTCTTCGCTCTGACATGCGCATTGGATGATGTTTGCTCACGCCGATATCATCAATGGTGTACACTTCGAACGGACCAATCGAAATGGGATACTTTGCTCCAGATATTCCAGGCGCACCGGCTGGCTTTCCGATTTTCTGAACCAGCTCCAAGTCCGACAAGTTTTCAAAATCTTCCTCTTCTTCTTCTTCTTCTTCTTCCTCCTTTTTCTCCTCTTCTTTTTTCTTCTGCTCCTCCTCCTCCTCCTCCTTCTTCTTCTCGTCTTCTTCCTCTTTTAACTTTGCTTGCTCTTTTGCCTCTTCCGCTGCGTTTGCTTCTTCATCGAGAACTTCCGGTTCCCATTTCAAATCCATCAAGAATAGATACAACTCCTCGGGCTTCCCGTTTTCGTACTCGACGCGATGTTCGCCAGAGCTCTCGAGGAATTTCGTGATGGTTCCAATGTGAAATCCATCGTCGGAGGACCGATATACGGCAACTTTCTTATTTATGATCTCTCCGTTGTTGTCTAACTCCTTCCCAGAATTAATCAGGTGCTGACCAAGCGTGATCCCGGTTGAATCATCAATCTCATCGTCAAGTCTCATTTTTATCGAGTTCTTCCACTTCTTACTCTTTGAGCCCCCTTTCCTTTCGAATTCCGTAACCCCAACTTGCTCGCCGGAACTATCGATTCTACACTTCAAATCAACGCGCGGTCGACCATTCGTCAATAGCACCCCCGTTAATTTACCACAAATGATAGGAATTTCCTTCGGCGTGTATGCGCGTCCTTTCACCGGCCTCGCCGCCGGATTCTTCATCGAAACCTTTAATAACGGTTTACCCGACTCATCAGAAGGTATCTTCCCGTTCTTTGAATCCATTTTGCGCTGCTTTTCGTGCAAATACTTTTCGCGTTCTCTCGGCGTCATGAACCGGACTGGTTGCAACGCCATCTGCATTCGTAAACGTTTTTTCTCGCTTTCTTGCTCTTTCGCGCGTCTATTCCGCTCTTTTATGCGTTCGGTATCGCGCGACTCTTTTAATCTGACCTTTTGAATTGAAGAAATTGCTTTGTTGACACCTTGAATGTATAACGTCCGATCGCACTCTTCTTCGTAGAGCGATTCGCGCTCTAAGGTTTCCTTGTAGTCTCGCATAGCATCCAACTCGTCTTGTACGTCTTCATCCATTTCGTTATTATTTTCGTTTGAAGCGGGAACGGGAGTTTGCCATTCTTCATCGCGGTCGCGAAAGGCTATCAACGAATCTTGCACGTGATACTGACCGTATCCGAATAGCATATCACCATCGATATCTTTCGGCTCGTACTTTCTCAACTTTGTCGGATTGATCATGAGTGGCGTTGTGTGTACAATGTTCGCCGCAAACATTAAAGCATCGGAACCGACATCTGGATTCGACCACGCCGGTGGTAGTATCTGAAACTTCGCGTTTACTAAATATCGCGCTGGAAGCTTCGTCGGGTTCAACTGCGCAATCCACGGTTGCATTTGAGAGATGGCGTCTTTATCTGGGAGAACTCCTTCCTCGACCATATCTTTCGTCATCAATCCAGCGCCGACCAACGTTAGAAGTTTCGTCATTTCGCCCATTTTAGGAATCGCTTTTTGGACGTGCTCGGCAAATTCCAATCTTCTGCAGTGATTTAAACCAATGAACTTGGCAGAAATCCAATTGCCCGTCACGACAGTTGTCTTCACTTCTTGCGTCTTCGTTTCCTCTACTTTTTCATCTGCTTCTCGCTTAACTTCAACCGCAGTCGCGCCTGAATCTTCTCCTCCGCCGCCTTCTTTTTCCCCTCCTTCCTTGGTTCCATCAGGCGCAGCGTGCGAGCGATGCATGACTATTTTCAGCGACGGCTTTGTGGCTTCTGTGACCGCAGTGGCGGTATCTTTGACGTCAGTAGTTTCGTTGATACGTTGTTGTTGAGGCTGGCGTTGCTCTTCGCCACCGACGACGACTTTTGGGGCGTCTCCTTCGGCTACTTTCGTCGTCTCCCCCAACTCAGCTTTGACTTCTTTCTTCTGAATTCCTTCAGCGATTCCATTCGTGCTAATGCTATTGATGTTACCGTTATCACTAGATAAAGGCTGCGTGCGTGTAGTTTCTCCTTCTCCTGCTGCTGACGGGGATTTCATCGTGAACACTAACTTTGGTTTCGCTTCTTCGTTCGCCGACGCCGGCGCCGCGGCCGTAGCCGACTCCGGTGGCGGCGCGTTTTCTGCCGCCTCTTGCTTACTTTTTTCTATAGCTTTCAGTCGAGCCTCTTCCTCTAGCTTCATGAACGCGGCGTGCTTTTCTTTTTGAACATTGATTGGCAACTCCTCAAACTCTTTCATCTCCATCGGTCGCTTTCTTCCAAACGTCGCGTAAAACAATCCGCACGCCGTGCACAGATGATCCATGCCCTCAAATTGTCCTGCGCGCATTTTTGGTGTGTCTTTGTACGATTTACTACACGTCGAACACTGCAAAACACCACTGTAGTCACGCGCCGAGGGATTAATTTTGGTCGTCGTTTCAGACTTTTCAAGCTCTTGCCTTAATCGCATCTTTCTCGCTTCCTCGGAAGTCGGGTCTGCGAAAATCGCCGATATTTTCTTCGTGTTCATTTGACTAGCGTTCCTTTGTTGTTGTTGCTGCTGCTGCTGATACCAGTTGAGTGGTTTCATGTTTTTATAACGAGACGGTAACGCGTCTCGCCCGTACGGATAATACGCTTCCGTTAACATGTCTTCCCTCACGGCGATTTTTTGAGCGATGGCTGTTTTCAAATTTTCCTCGCGTTCCGATTCCCACTTTTCAAATTCGCGCCGTTGCAGTTCCTCCAAAATAAGAACCGCAGCTTCACTCGGCGTATCCACGCCTTCTTCGACCGTTTGCACGCTCTTTTGAGATTTACTCGCATCGTCTTTTCCCCAAATCAAGTGATGCTTTTGATGTTCATCCACCCACGCGGAGTACGGTTCGTCAAAATACTCGCCCTCGGCTAAATACCTTCGAGGAATCAAAGCGTTCTCCGCCATCACGTACGCCGGTGGTTTCTGTTCAACTCCCCACTCCATCTCGTCTAATCGCGGTCGTCCTCTCTTTTTCTGCTGCGGCACATTTTTAAGGTGACTCTTCCCCATGGACATGTTATACTTAATCGCGAGAAAATCCGACGTTTGCATGGACTCCTTGTGCGCCCCGCCGTCGTTTTTCGCCGCCGTCGGCGTCGACGACGCGCGCGGAGTCCCATTTTCTCCTCCTCCATCCTCCACAGCAACAGTATCGCTTTCTTTCTCTTTCGCATCTAACCTCCCGAGCGCGATGACTTCAGTCGTCACCACCGCCGTGTTCGCCCCGACTCTCCCGTCTAGTAACCGCGCTCTCAAACTCCCGATTCGTTGCCCTTTCCAACTCGTCAGTCGTTGCTGCTTTTTCAATTTATCCGCTCGACTGGAAAACCTCTGCGGTTTCATCCGTTTCCTCGCGTGCGCGCCTTTCGGCCCTCTCTTATTCGCATTCTCGCCGTTACCCGTGGCATCAATACCTCTCTTCGGCTTTTCCGGAGGCGCGACTTTGCTCGCGAGCGATTTCAGATCGAGTTGCGCGATGAGCGCTTGGTTGCGCGCGATCTTTCGTTTCCGCTCGAGTTCGTACTCCGTTAAGTTCGCCTCGTTTTCCTCCATGTTGATTTATTATTCTATTATGCACTGATAGACAACGCACAGAGAAGAGCGACAACTTTCGAGCTTTTTCAAATCTATGCACCACGAGCGCGACGCGCAAATACCTCTATGTGTGTCTATTTGAATTCGAATGTTCTTCTCGGGGTCAAAACGAATGGAATCTCTCGCGCAATTCTCTCTCTCTCTCTCTCAAACGCGATGTAACTTTTTAAACGTACCTCTACCGCGACGACCTTTGTGAAGCGCGCGCGCAACAAACTTTAAATGGATTTAATTTTTTTATCAATCTGCGTGTTTAAGTCCGTTGTTCGCGCGCGCGCAAACGGAACAGATGTTTATTTGACGAACACACGAAAAAATTCGAAGGAAATCGAAAAACTTCGTATTAAAATTCAGAGAGAGAGGATACTACGCTTTTGAGCGCATACGCGACCACACACACGTATCAACAAAAGTAAGCATACGAGGATGTGGGTGATTGTTGCTTTCATTGAACAACCGCGAGTTTAATAAGGATGCGCGACTTTTATTTACTACACCTAATGCAATTGCTCTCTGCTATATATACTACTCCGCTACGTACTAAAAGCGCTCGAAGACAATAACGTTCGGATGCGAGACTTTATTCACTCTTGTTCTTCTTCATCTTCAAACAGCCAAGGCTTCCCGCACACCGCTTCTACAGTCGCTTTCCAACTCGCGACGATCGCGACTAACCCTAACGTCGGATGGTTCGCGCTCGCCGCGTCCCAATCCTTCGCCGCTTTCCCCGTTTTCACGTCTCGCTCGAATCGTTTGCACCCGTCTTCCAATTTAAAGTGAAACGCGCTCAAAAATGTCTCCGCTTCTTCGCTCACGACGTCGCGATAATCGTACCGTTCCGACCGCGCGCAAA